>Ga0307518_10000751_pt1 | contig 24391 bp, 19 predicted proteins | sample 25_EM_MG_FD_203889 | JGI IMG/M metagenome (GOLD analysis project Ga0307518, IMG submission 203889) | Populus trichocarpa ectomycorrhiza microbial communities from riparian zone in the Pacific Northwest, United States - 25_EM | ecosystem: Host-associated > Plants > Roots > Unclassified | place...
GCTTATTTATATGATGAAAGTATCTTTGTGTCATCATATACGATGAGAAGAAATCAAGCAGGCCCAGAAACAGTTAAATGCATGTTGAGTTGACAAGTGACAGAGGCAGTGAAGTTGCGGTGATGAAGAAAAGAAAGAAAGAAAGAAATAACAAGGCGTAAAATACAAGCGATAAACACGGGAGAGCTTCAGTTTAAGATTATATGGCCCTGTGTGTGTGTGTGTGTGTGTGTTGCTGACTGACCCATTTTGTCTTTGCCATGTCTTGATTCTCGTGTATGTCTCTAGCCCTCTCTCCCTAGAAGCTTTGTAACTTGAAATCAAACCCTTTTCTTTCTTCTCTTCCTCGCTTTCTTTTCTTTTCTCTCTTGCTTTCTTGAAAGATAAAAAGAAATGGACTTTTGAAGTGAAAAGAGAAGAATGACACCTATCCAATCGAGGGAGGCAGATGTGTCCTCTGATGTTTTTCACTGTTGTCAAGTAAAGAATGGCAGGGAATTATTGGGGAGGGTCTTGCTATTTTCCTCCTGTAAGTTTAGTCGTGTGTAGGTTTTTTAAAACCAAGTTTAAAAATAAAACTAAAACTATATGATACACCTCATATAGGAGTTTGAAACTAAAACATACTTGATAAAAAATATATATAAAACAGCTATTTCAAGTGAATTTCTCTAGAAAAACATTTCTCATCATCTATGAATTGCGGAACTTGTTTTAATGTAAAATCCCATGCTTAACTACGATTTGAATCCTTGACATTGTATAGCCTATAATAGCCACCTGAAATTCCTATAATAGCTACGATTTTAATGTAAAATCGATACTCTTTCTTCCTTTCCTCACTTTCTTTTCTTCTCTCCTGCTTTTCTTGAAAGATGAAAATAAAAGGACTTTTGAAGTGAAAAGAAAAGAAAGACATCTATCCAATCGAGGGTGAGGGGGAGGGGGAGGTGTCTGATGTTTTTCACTATTGTCAAGTAAGAGAATGGTTTGAAAATTATTTGATGGGCTTGCTGTTTTCATAATATAATTAAATAGCTTTTATAATCTACAGTCTCATAGGAAAGGAACATTGCAATTTCTCAATCCACACACATCCAAGGAACAGAAGCACATATACATATTTTTAAAAGCAAAACACAGTTTGAAACACGGCATTACAATAAATGGGCACTTAAACCATCCCACTTCGATATGTGGAAAAGCTGATTACAGTAACCTTGAAGTGTTGAGTCAAGAGGTTAATGAATTGGATATAAGAAGAGAGATATCCCATTAATAATACTTTTGAGTGAAAATGGTATGGTCTATCTAAAGTTCTATTTGATTGTGCGAAAAATCTTACTAGAATACCTTAGCCATTAACATTAATCAGCATTGAAAGCAACACAATAGCTGTGGGACTGTTTCCAATGAATAGGAATGCCCCAGCGTGACGGGTACGTGCAGTTGACTGAAACTACATTAACCAATATCCTACACAGAACGGCACACTAAGCTGCTATATTATATTCAAGGAGGGCTTTCCCTGCTTTATTGAATCAAGGACTTTCCCTCCCAACAAGTGTTATTAAACCTGTCCTAGCTCAGCGAGTCAATCTGATGACTTCCTAACCAGCTTCTAACCAGCACCAGGTTTCAAATTAAATAAGATAATAGTTGGCTCAGTGTAACCCATTGGACTTTCAAAATTGATATAAACCGAATAGTTGGGAGGCATTTTTTGATATTTGCTCTATTTGGTTTAGGGCAACATGTCCTTCCATGAAGAATGATTAGAGGCTAAAGAAAACCAGAACCAGACTATAATGTCATGTAAAAGAATTGGATTGATCAATGATTTACAAGTTGGTTTACATGTTTGTGCGTGTGAAGTAGGATATGCCCAGTGAGAATAGAACTTTGTTTCAAGCTTGTCATGTACATGGTAGAATATAATACAGAAGGCATGCTATAGACCAAACAATAAACATTACCATTATAGCAATGACGAGCAGGAAGTGACTACTGAAACAGATATACCTCAAGCTTTCTTCTGGGAAAATTTTCATAGCAACCCTGAAGGGTATTACAGCTAAATCCTAGCTCCTGTTTAAGTCAAAAGGCCTATGCATTCTGTAACTCAAATGGCTGCAACTGTTCACAAATCAGAAGTAGAGATTGTTAGATAAGGTGATATTTCAGTTCAGCAAAACAACTGAAAATCTATGAAGGAATATGATTTTTTTTTCTTTTTTCCAGCCAGCCCTCTATATCCTCAGAGCAGCATATCTACCACCATCAACGAGCTCGAAACCATTCTTTTAAAAAGGAAAACAAAAGTTTATATAGTCATCTATTATGGAAATTTAGTTTAATTTCAAGTCTACCAACTTGTCAGGAAACAAGACATTCCAGTGTACGGACTGGTATATATCTATGTGCCATTCTCAACAGTTTCTAATAACATCTAGCCAAATGTGTGAAGCCTTCAGCACTCGGGTGATAATTGCTAGACTGGAGAACAACACATGGTAATAAAAGTGAATGGAAACTTTATATTTCATGCCAACTTGAAAAAAGACCTACTTAAGATAATAAAATTTTGGAAGTTTGATGGGAGAATTATATTGAAGACCTTCCCTAACAGTCACGACTCACCAATTTTTGGATTGGAGATGATCAAAAGATGATAAAGACAAAATATGCATCATGCAACATTAAGAATTACGATATCAACTTAATCAATATAGCACGTATGGAAAAATAAATACTTACACTAAGAATTAAAGTGAGGCTCAAAAGAGTAAAGATGTTTGTTTGTTCATGTGTTGGATTCTACTGCAAAAAGACTTCTCTGTTCATCCGTTGGATTCACCAACAATCGGCAGAACATCCATGCTGCCCCAACCACTGATAAAAGAGATAGCATCGCCAAAAATCCAAAATGTGAAGCATCATTTGCTATTATTGCAACTCCCAACATTACAGACTCTGCCAAACTTGCAACAGAAACTTCTGTTGTGCCTATAAGATTTGCTTTGGATGTTGGGATCCCAGTTTGAAGAATCTGTGCTCCCACAACATCATATGACATGTGTCCCAGCCTTGATAATACCTGTGCATATAGAGGTTGATCAATTTTTTTCTCAGAAACCTGAACTAACAGCTTAGTATTAATGAAAAGCAAGAATTTATGGGCAGGGACACGAGCATCATCTATCAGCATCAACAGCATGTATTTGTTAAGGAATTCTAAGAGACTAGATTTTAGGTAATGCTACTTCTGGCTACAACCCAGAGTCAAATTTACTTGATAAGTTTATAAGAAGTTTTCCATTTTGATAAATTTTAAAAGTATTCGTGTGATAGCAATTCTGAAGTTAGAATTGAAAACAAGCACACAAATAAATGAAAATGCTTACAATCAATCCCAAGAAGAAGAGTACAGGGCTCGGCTGAGAAAGAGACCCACTCCAATACACTGCAACAGCTAAGGAGAGAAGAGAAGCCTGAAATACAAGTCCAGCTGCTCCAGCCTGGTTGAAGACAGAAAACTATAAGAGCCAGAGTAGAGCAGCAAATACTAGGTGACTTGTAACAAGTACAACAAGCAGAGGATGTAACCTTTAAAATGCCAAGTTGCTTGACCAAGGTGGCTGACAGAAATGTTGCTGCAACACCCATGAAAGCACATAATCCACTGAAGCCCCCTATTACAGATGGATTAACTCCTGTTGAACAATATGGTTTCTTGGAGTTAGCTTGGAATTCAAAGAAGTCAGAAAATGGTTTGATACAGTAAAGCTCATAGACAATTTGAAGTTAATCTCCAAGTATCAGCATTTCAAAACCAAAAGAAAAATGAAATTGTGTCAGTGCATGAAAATCACTTCTTTTGCTTTCTGCAGACATAGCAAAGTTTGCAGTGACTAACTTCATTCAATAAAGCAAAAACAACCATCCAATACAATGACTATAGTTTCTAGTCAATGTATACACATGTGCATTTGAACAAAGAAGATGATTGCATATGGTGATTTAAGAAATCAAGTATAGCACAACAAAATCTCGGTGATGCTAATTTTAAAAAGCCCTTTTAAGACTTGCCTAAGATTCTCTAATAATAAAGATAATTGCATAATAATTGTGCAAAGAGTTTGTAAAGTACCACGCTGTGTCAAAAATGCTGTCATCAAACTGCTGGGAGCAAGAACAACATTGAAGAAGAGGAGCACATAGGCAAGGCTTGCAGGAAGAACCGGCTGCTGCATGTATTCCTTCCACCCAAGCTTGATAGTTTCCAGACCTCTATCCACTGGTTATTCAGAAAACAAATCCATGAAGTTAGCTAGAACAGTGACCTAACTTGAGAATGTCAATGGCATTAACTTTTACCTATACTGCCAGCATCAACCGCAGCTTCTTCAGAAGATTCTCCACAGCAGGTTTGACAGGATCTTGGACGGTCAAGAACCCCAGTGGCTAGCTTGTTGGTTAACCATGTGAGACCAATCTGAGAAATGGATTCAGGTGTCAGAAATGACAGCAGAACACTCTTTAAACTAGGAAGATAGCAGGAAAGTGATTACCATGACTGGTAACGACCAGATCATTGAAGCAGCAGCAAACTTCAAGCAAGTCACTGGCTCATATTTGGAGAGAAGAATTCCAAATACTGATGCTCCAGCTATCTGCAATCATGTGTAATGAGAGATCTACTAGTAGTAAATTTACATAATTGGTACCTATTATGAAAGTTCAAATTGATTTTATGTTATACATCTGAAGTAACAATGGAAGTGAACTGATTTACAGTTATATGCAGTTCATGGCATATGTAATGAGAAACTATACTATTGTCATACTTATACAAGTCCATGCACACCTCACAGATAAGATCAATTCGATTAAGAACAGCATTTGCTTGTGCGAGTGCAATAGGCCTATTCATTCCTGCTAACTGTACACACAAGGACACTGCATTAGAGATTGCTAAAGTTTCCAGGAGATTGAAACAATAACCATTAAAGAATCTGGCAATAATGACTGCACAGAAAGACAATACCAGTATGACCCAATCACGCTCCACAGCAACCCCTGTAGCTACTCCACATAGCCTCTCGATAGCCCCCGCTAACACAAGTACGATAAACCATGGACGGAGAAGAACAGATGACACAGAAGTAGGAGAAACAGTATGTGCATGAATTATCATTGTTGCAGATAACAACTGTGCAGCTGCCTGACATAAACAGAATAATAAAAAAAAGAACTGCAAGAGATAGTCTATATCCAGCTAGGATGTAAGTTGTTATAAAAATTACCTGGACAACATTTAAACCCATATATGCAGGTACTCTGGGAGAATAATCCATGAGTTTGCCAACCAAAGGGCCGCCAACAATTATGGCAAGCTGTTTAACACATTGCTTGTTAGAAAGTATTCCTGAAGCTACAAATAAAGGAATCCAGTTTAATGTATTGCAAAATCACAACCTTACTGAAGAAACACATGACCGCCACTGGTAGAAGGCTAGGATGAAGCAACGCAATAGCAGAAGGCCAAGCAAAATTCCACAGCTGTTCCACTAAATTTCCAGCTAGAGAACTAGCATAAAGTGCTGCAACACACAAGTCTTTCATGTTATGATGATCTGACATCAACTGGATGTGTTTCTATTTTAACAGGACAAAAAAGCATCATCATGCAAAAAACAGCCAATGATTTTGATGAAAGGTGAAGAACTATTATAAGGACACGAGTAGACCAGAGAAACAAAACACCTTCTGAGCAGTAAAGCTGCAATATCAGGCAAATTAATGGTCTTCCACCATTAGGTTCCAATATAAAAATCACCTAGATGCTGATTAAAAGAAAACTTTCATTTTTCTTAAACAAAAAAATTATAGGATCAAAATCTGATTTCAACCTAAGAGACTGGGATTTCCAATCTGCAAGACACAAAGGAACACGTCAACATCATTTCAGAAAGCACCAGTGGCACATGACACAGGAAACTGAGGGCACAAATATGACTACGGAGAATGTAACACATAGTTTGACTCTAAGCACATTCACATCTTTCAAGCTAACAACAGTGCTTAGTTATGTAGAGGCAGAAGAGCCTTAAACTTACCATACAATCCAACTGGATGGGCTGGAGTTGCTGCAAGGGCATTCTGCTCCTCCTCTGATAAAACCTAGGACAAAAACAACAGAGCAATGAGAGAATAATATGCTGATACTTGACAATCATAATGTGGAGAGGGATCCCAACTTAAGAATCAAATAACAAAGGAACATAAAAGCCAACAGACATACAGGCAACGCTGTCAAAACACTATCTACATAAGTTGTCTCAGCTAGTAAGCTAAGAGATTCGCTCTCAAGGATATCTGTTTTGAGATGAACAATGGGGGTTGAACAGTCACACTCGGCAGCCGATAAATCTTGTGGTGCCTCATCCTCAGTGAGAACATTGCTCAAGTGCAAGTCAGTATTTGTAATTGAGCACCTTGAATTTAAATTCCTGAACCTGCAAAATTAGTTGTAAAATTTAATTTGCTTATTAGAACATTCATCAAACATTTGATTTTCCAGCTCATTCAAGCAAAATTTGTGCAGGTTTCAAAATTCTCAGAATTATTCCTATCAGCTGGGCTTATAGAGACATCGAGGAAAAAAAAAAATATATATATATATATATATATATATATATATATATATATATATATATATATAAAGGCATAAAATTTTAGAGCCAGATGTTATAAGCAGCTAAATATAGGTCCAGAAAAAAGAAAACTTTTTCTTAACAATTACTAAGAAAAAAAACTTAAAGCAGCCCAATTGTTAAGTTCTTCCGGTTTCAAAATGTAACAATTCAATTCAAGTTAAATCAATAACAGAATTACGCACAGCAATATACAAACTGATATCCAATATTTCCCTTTCCTCATTTGCATTTTATCAGCAACCAAACACTACACAACTTTCAAATTTCACCATTTCTAGGAAAAATTACAAGCCAAACCGACTAAATCTCCAAAGCCCAGATGAGCAAAACTCCGAAGAATCAATAATTAATCCTCAATATACAAAAATTCTCTCATTTCCTTCACTTTCTCAACAACCAAGCACACCAAACAAAATCCAAATATATAATAAACAAAACTACCTGCAAGAACTTGAAGCTGAATCCAAATTCAACCATCTTCGATCATTGATGCTATAGCGAACTCTCGAAGCAGATGATGGCAATAAAGAGGCTTTTCTAACAAAGAATCCATGAAAATTGAAAGACTGTGAAACTGTGACCATAGCCATGACAAAGACTTCAACTTTAACAAATTCAAGTTAACAAACTTGAAGAAAAAACAATTAGCACTGTACAAGTCTTGAATACTCATGCAGCCTTGAAGAAATTCAAAATTCAAGGACCCCTTTGGCTAAATTTTATTGGGTTTGGTTTCATGAGAGAAATAAAGGTGTCAAGTTTTGATAATCAGAGAGTAAAAATGTGGTCTTTTTGATATGGGATTTCTAAGGATGAAAGGTTTTTTGATGGGATTAGGTGAAAGAACAACCTTATCTATGTGGACTATGGTGGCTTTGTTTTGTAAGAGTCCTCATACAGGCGGACAGTTCAATTTCAAGTGGGAGTTTGCATGCTTCTTGCTTTGCTTGCTTGTGTGGCTATTAGTTTTGATGACTTGCTTGTGTGGTTTTTTATTATTATTATTCTTATTATTATTTTATTTCAGAAGTGTCTGTAGGCTAGGTTTTGGTTTTTGGTGATATCTATTTATTTTTTGTATTTTAAAAGTATTTTTAAAAAAATTAAAAAAAATTTATTTTTTTTTAAATTTATTTTTTTTATATTTTTAAATTATTTTAATACGTTAATGTTAAAAATAATTTTTAAAAATAAAATATATATATTATTTTAATATATTTTCAAATAAAAATTATTTTAAAAAATAATCACAACTACACATTCTAGCTGCCAACTAGAATTTGCCATGCTGCCGTACAAAGTTCCAAAAAAATTAAGGACTTTGAGAATCAAGACCAAATAGCAATATTACAGCAACCTTTGTTTCGTTGAATTTAATTTCAAAAGTTTTTGATGAAATTTTATATTTGTAACTATATTAAAAGTTAAAAATTAAATTTTAAATGAAATTTAATTTAAAATAATAATATAAAAGTAAGTTAGAGATCTCCTTTTATGATTTAAATGGAATAAATTAATCTTAAAATTAATTGTTTTTCAAAATACTCATCTATCTATTACTTAAAAAAAACCTTTAAAAGAATAAATTAAAGATGATGGGGTAATATAAAAAACAAAATAAATTAAAATTTATCTCTTTTAAATATATAAATTCAAATTATTTACAAATGAAATTCAAATTAAAAACTATAATTAAATTCAATTATAGTGAAGAATAAGTTCTAAATAGTATGTTAATAATAAAAAAAAGTGACAATTATAGTAGTTGTTGGAGTCATGGAATTTTGACTTGATATGGGGTAAGATTTTTTTTATTTTTTTTAACTCAAACCAGTTAAAGTCTTAAATCAATTCATTAAGTTAATCCAAGTTTTTTTTTTTTTTAGTTTAACGTGGATATCCGGACCAGTTTGCGCGCACCTCGATTAATAGTATAACTATGAGTTTTATAACTATGAGTTTTGGTTATGAAGCTACTAGTATATGTATACAAATGGGTTATCTTGAATCTTTGATATAGGCCATCTTATGAATTAAAATGTAATTTACTGTGCAATTGGGTTGTAATTAAATATGGACCATATTCTATATGTAAAAGTTTGTCTCACTAAGACCGTAGCATACTGAGCTGCCCTCTAAAAGAGAGCAAAAATACCTGAAGATTTGTCTCACTAAAAATAAATTTGGTCGATGAAGGATGTTGTTGAAAATCTCCACGTAGATTAAGCCATGTTTAGGAGCATTAATTAATGTGCTCCTCTGGTCTTGATCCAACTAATTAGAAGGCTATATATTATATTTCGTGATTTTTTGGATAAATTAAAGTGTGATCCTTTTGAGCTGATGATGGGGTTAAGGAAGGTTTATTTCTTTTGTGGTAGGTTTATTTGGTGAAGAATATTTGAAACAAAGCTTTATGAAAGTCAAGCTTAAAAAGATAGCCCTTGAGCCTTTTGCCTTCCTAAGTAACAAAATCAAAAGTTTTGTTTTTTAAAATATCTTTCATTTATATAAAAAAAAACTCTAATTTTTAACTAGTATAAATAAATAAATAAAAAATAGAAGTGCATTTGAAAAGGGGAAGTTTAAAATTTTCAAAAAGAATTAACAGTCAACATTGGTTAAGAATTAAAAAACAAAAGGACTAACTTGTAAAATAAAACATACATGGACTAATTAAATTATAATTTAATCAAATAAATAAGTTGCTTGCTCTCTCTTGCAAGCTAGATACATGGATGTGTGAAGACTAAGGCGGGCACTGGGCACAATTAGAAAGACAAATGCCAAGAACAATAGGCCCGTACGTATTCATGATCATAATGGCAGTTTGGCAAGCCATCCATCTCGGTCGATGAAGGATGATTTTGAAAATTTCTCGAGCTGACTACTTCCATCAAGTTTCTTTTCCCATGGAACACGCTTTGAAGTATCTGATCCTGGTCCTTTACAATCAATCTCCGCAAAGGTGAAATTACTCCTAGAAAAAATTAGCAGTAACACCAAATCAGAAAATACATATGTGGATTCTTCTTTAGAAATCTTAATTGATTAATTATTAAATAAGTGCAAAATCAATAAACTTACTCCTGTCCTGGATATTGCCAAGCATCCCAGCCAAGGGGCCGAACCACTTCAGATAAAAACGTGCTTTGAAATATCACTGTTGCATATGGTCTATAAGCTCTCCCAAGGTAAGCTTGAAAACCTTGAAGTCCAGTGACAGTGCAATTACTAAATACGAAGCCATTAGTCTCAAAAGGAAATTCTCGACCTTGAGCTGTTATAAAACCATCACCAATGACATTTATTGAGCAACCCTGCATGAATCATCCATCAGACACATTATTTTATGGTTCGATTTATTTTCTTCAATATCTAATCAAGTATATGTCTATATATATATATATCCTTTTGAAGTATTATGTGACTTATGATTTTAGTTCGATACATTTTCTTGGGTTATGCGGCAGAGGAGCACTTAAGGATTAGTTGAACTATAAATGAGATGATTTTGTTGTTGAGATTCCTTCTCGAAAAGGGAAAATGAAATTCCATACATAAATAAAGATTATTCCTTGGCAAAACTTACCTCATAAAAAGATTTGCCAACACCAAATATAAAATCTACTGCTCCTTCAATGTAGCAATTAGAGAAGTAATGGCGGCCTAGGGCATCCCATATTGTATCTTGAAACCCTAGAAAAGCACAATTATAGAAAGCAGTCTTATCTCCATAAATTACTGCTGAAACCGCCGGAACTGCACCGAGGTTAAATGAATTCTGCCTCGTCGGTAAACAAGCAATGATTTCATCAGTTATTCAATTAATTTGTGCTTGTATAATTTCTGAGTAATGCTATACATACATAATTTTTATACAAAAAAAAAAAACTCATATAAACACATATTCGATCTTCTTCTTTTTTTTCCATAAAAGATCGATCATAAACACAAATTTTATTATTAATTAGTGAAAACGATATTGCTAGTGTATGATGAATTGGAAAAGCTGAAACTTTTACCTTGAAGGTTATACCCTTTGCAACAATATTGGTTGGTCGTGAGGCAAAAGTAGCGCTAAGATCAGTTCTTTCATGTGCATCATAAGTAATCGTTGTGAGGCTGCTATCTTGTCCTTCAAGAAAAATACATGGCTTGTCAATTGGAATGGCTACTTGTTCTCTGCAAATGATTACACCATAATCCATGAGATTATTTTTCTTTTCATGAAGAAATTAAAAGAAATAAAATAAAACCAACTACATATACTTGATTATATTGCTAGTGTGTGTGTGTGTGTGTATTAACATGGATGAGGAAAGCAAGGTTCAAGAAGAAGAGCTAGCACATGCTAAGTTAAGTTAAGAAAAGATTGCAGAGAAATTAAGAGCTTTTTACGTGTAGGTGCCAGGATTAATTTGAACTTTGATCCATTGATCACTGTTTGCTGGGATGGAATCAATGGCTTCTTGAATCGCTCTAAAATTTCCCATGCCGGATTGATCAACAACTATGGTAATTGCAACTTTTGACCCATTATTCCCAGGCTTGCAGTCACTAACTTGGGAGATCCCACGAGAAGTGATGATAAACAAGGTGACAAGGACGATAAATAGTGGATGCTCCATCTTTTGTGAAGTTGAATGAGGAGCGCTATATTCTTCGTGGAATATATATAGTTGAAATTGATGAATAAGGGGACTATTATGAGCTTATAATTATAGCTATATTCTCGCTTTGATTTCCATTTGAAAATAATAAATGAGGTTGCCATTTTATAGAAAGGAAAATCACCTGTGGACAATAATTATACTCTGCTTATTTTTTACCAAAATTCGGAAATTGTCAATTAATTAAGTAGGTTTAGACACTGCTCGCTAATTCTAAATCAAATTAAATCAAATTTTCATGCCTAGGAGGGTCTCTAAGTTGTAGCTAGTAAAGGTTGATTAAGCATTTGTTTAAAATTGTGGTTTTGGTTCAAAATATTTTCATTTAAAAATATATTAAAATGATGATTTTTTATTTTTAAAAAATTATTTTTAAAATCAGCATATCAAAACGATCTAAAAATATTAAAAAAAATAAATTTTTTGAATTTTTTTAAAATACAGGTTATCTCACATTTCCAAACAACATCTAAATCTTTAAATCAACCTGTTAAGCTTTCTTATAGTCAGAGAGCACCAGATGGTACAAGATATTTATATTACAAATTTGATATCAATTAAACTTAAATCATATAATTTATCGAACTAATCCATTTGTATCCACAAAACTTGATACACATCTTAAAAGTTTTCATGAAACACCAATAACGTTCTCTCTTTTCTCAAAAAGCCAATCAGGCTTTAATTCGGAATTTTTAATACGAGGCAAATATGGATACACACAAATTTTTAGTGTCCAATCATGATATGATCCAGAAATCTGAAATAACAATGCAGTGTGAAATGCTGCATAAATCCTTAATTAATCTAGAAATCTTGATGTAAACATCCGGTAAGAAAAATTTTAATCCTTCTATTTTTTTTATAATATAGAAAAAATTTTAATCCTTCTATTTTAATCCTTCTATTTTAATCCTTCTAATTTTTAGTGTCAAAAGATTTATTAAAAAAACTCATGCTAGTCAATTAGAGGATGGCCACATGACAAGATACAGTTTTTACATAAAAAAGTACAAAAAAGAACAGAATAGGAAACAAAAAAGGTCCAACAACATGGTACCAGACTTGCGAAAAAAGGGTTGAAGTGCCTTTATAATTTTGTGAGAACAAGGCAAAATCCTCAAAAGGAATGGTTTTAACTGGATTGAATGTATATTGTTTTGTCTTGCATTTCACCCTGTAACACTTTCCCTTTCAAACCAGTAAAAAGACAGCCATGAGCCATACTGATCTGCCTATGCACTCTTCTGGGTTCTGTTTGCGATTTTGTTTGTTTTTATATTTTAAAAATATTTTTAAAAAATTTAAATTTTTAAAATTTTTTTATTTTTAATTAATATTTTTTTAATATTTTTAGATATTTTAATATCTTAATATTAAAAATAATTTTTAAAAAATAAAAAAATTATTTTAATATATTTATAAATAAAAAATATTTTAAAAAACAACCATAATTTTCTAACTTCCTAGCTTGACCTTTTTTTTCTGATCTTTCTGTCATGTTAACCAATAGACTTCCCAGCTTCACTCCTTTTTAAAACTATGTTAACGTTGACTTATTCGCTAACATATGTGCTTGTAATGACATTTTATTTAAAATATTAGTATTAAATATCGAACAATTGTTACTAACACTCTATTTTGTAGTGGTAATCACGCTATCATATGGATGAGTTTATCCTCCCAACGGCACTTAAAATGATGCACAACTTATTATCTATCTATCATATCCATATTTTTTCATACGGACCGGCCAATTTTTATTTTTCCCAACTTGTAATAACAAAACAAATCATTTATTGTTATATGTAAACAAATATTTCAATATTAATAAAGATTTTTTTTCCCAAAAAAGGACATGTATTTATTTTTTATTTGTGTATTACATGGAAAATTGCATTAAGATGATCTTAATACATTTAAAAAAAAAGAATAAAAAAATTGAGTGAAAATTTCTTACAATATATTTGTTTTTTATTTATTTTTATTTAAATCAAATGAAAGAGTGTATTATAAGTTGAAGATTAAGATCTTAACTAATATTTCTTGCTAATCGTAAACTAAGAAGGAAAAAAACCAATCTGCCTCAAGATAAAATATTTATATTATATGAATTGGCCTGTATTTCTACTTATATCTTTCAATTAAATCTCTTATATAGTTTTTTTTAAAAAAAAAACCCTTAGATGTGAAGAATACCCAATTTTTTTAATTTATTGAAATCACGCAGAACTAAATATGAATTATTTAGATCTTCGAGTGTAATTTAAAAATCGATATTCGTGCGTGGAATCCAGAGGTTGCCTGCTGATACGCCGAGATCCACCGAGAAATTGATAACAACATATGCCAATATCACATCTCCCGATATTTTAAGCTTATAACATTGTAGTTACTTTTTTACTAATTCTTCTAATAAACCAACAGAAAATGTGAAAAACAAGAGCCAAACTGCATAATAGAGCAGTATATAGAAGGAAAAACCGTATGCAACACTGGTAAAACGAAGAACCCTAAAAACATTGAAACAAAAGACAGAGATTTGTAGAGATCAGAATTAAACCAGTATAGCCCTCCCTCCAACAGTTAATTAAGTAGTTAATTATTTACAAAAAACAAATCAATTTAAATGTGTAACATTTTGAGTTAATTATCCCTATGAGTACTTAAAAGCTAAAAAAAAAAAATCAATTTGCGAAAATCATATCAAACATAACCCTAATATATCATAGAACAACTATAATTGTAGACATGGACACAACACAAAAAGAGAAAAAAAAAAAGAAAAAAAAAAGAGGCATAGCCTATAGTTGGGAATAAATATATATCTTAAATTCATGAGTAGGTTTTCGACCTACTTACAGAAATTAATTAGCTAATTAATTAACCTAATAATGGACATCAACATGGACCATCCAAAACAGATAAACATAAACAAGAAGAACTAATATTCCAATACATGCCAATTGACAAAGTATCCTTGTCACCTTGCTTCTTGACATTCTTCTTCTTCCAGTGAAGATGAATCTTGTATTTTTCTTCACCACCAACGCCGCCTTCCTTCGACCTGACCAGATATATATCATGCTTCACGCCGGAATCCAAATCTTGCACAACGATAGGGATTTGTTCTTGTTCATGACTAATCAATTGGGACACAGTTCCTGCATCCCAGTACTTAAGAACATGGTCAAAAACCTGTCCAGCACTTAGCTCAATAGGACCATAGCCTCCTATTTGATTGAGTGGTAATTCGACTTTGAGCTTCCATGGAAAAAGCGGCAAGGTTCCAAGGGGATGATGATCACCACAGCTATTTTTCCTTATTTCTACCACATCAAAATTCAGGGGCCAAGGACCATCACCATGTACCTTTTGTCGCTCCTCCTCTTCGGATTTTGTGAGGAGGAAGTGGTAATACCTTGTTTTTTCCATTGCAAAAAATAATCGAGTATGTCTCTGCGAGGGGACAAGTATTTTGATCTCTTTAAAAATAAAGGGAAGCCCTAGTTTCTGAGGCTTGCAATGGATTTTCTTATTTATTTATAGTATTTGGGTACTTGTGTGGTTATGATTAATATTGATGAATTAGTGATCTTGTGGGACATTAATATTGATGTTCAAATCATAATCAAAGACGTATTGTAGGTAAGAGTGGTATACTAGGACGGGAACTCTAAAGTCTTTCTCTTTTAATGTGTGAAGATTAAGATAATTACGTAATTGGCAAGCTCTTAATTTTTAGGATCCGGAATCCACAATTTCTTGCTCCTAGCATTAATTATGGTAAACTACTTACCAAATATTATGTGTATTTTATTTTATTTTATTAAGAGTTCTATATATTTTGTAGTTGGACTGTGTAATTTGTTGCATAAAAGAAGTCTATTTATTGTGTCTTAAATAATAATTTTTTTTAAGAAAAAACAAATGGTTATGAAATATGAAATATGAAATATAAAATATAAAAATATTTGTGCACATCTTAATTAATTTGGATTTTATTAATGAAACTAAATCCATGTTTTGGAGAAAGAGAAGTAGAATTAACTACATTGTTTGCGAGTTCGTATTTAATAGTGTTTTAAATAAACTATTCATAGCAGAATTAATAAACTTACCATAAATATTTATTTATAAATTTTTATTAGATTCAAATCTTGGATAATAACGTGTGAAATAAACACATTTATCATCCAAATGAAACTAAGAAAAAAATTTATATTATTTTTAGAGTAAATATATATCACTAGTTATTTCATAGATAAACAATATGAAGAAAAAATCATATTCAAGATGATAAAAATATCTTAACTTAGACTTGAAAATAAAATTTTAATTATTATTATTATTTTATCTATCTTTAATTATAGAGTAATTATTCAGTTAAATTAAAGATTAATTCCTAACAATAAATTAATAAATTACTTGCTCCGCTTGATGATGTGTAGAGTAAACTCGGGATCTTGTCCTAAACGTTATCAAACTATCTTTTTAATATATTTAATTTTTTTTTATTAAGGACAATTATTTTACAATGTATATTGGACCTTATTTTGTGAAAATATAGGGCCATTAGCCTTTTCAGATAGGACCACTAAAAGCCCATTCGATATTTGTTACCTTAATATTTGTTATAATACTTTTCAGGCCTGGGCTTTTGTTGGTGAATTTTCAGGCCTGGGCTAAAATTACTGAATTATTGTGCCTTGCTGTCTTATAATATTATATATTTTGCCCCTGGCCGCTCGTAGATGGCAAAGAAACTATGTCCACAACCACAAATCTTCCCTATCATCTTGCTTCCAAAGACTTCTCAACAGAAAACAAATTCACATCCCAACTTTCCCAGAAAACAATCTTAGATCTCTTGAACACCAAAAGCAGCACTTCACTTCATCATCTCAAGCAAGTCCATGCTGTGGCATTAAGGACAGGCCATTTTCAAGACCACTATGTATCTGGTACCTTAGTGAAATGTTATGCAAATCCTCATTTTAGCAACTTGAATTTTGCCTTAAAAGTCTTTGAGTATGTCCCAAACCCTAATGTTTTTGTGTTTAACATTATCATCAAAGGTTGTTTGCAGAACAATGAGCCATGTAAGGCCATATGTTGTTATTACAAGATGATGATTGCACATGCAAGGCCTAATAAGTTTACTTATCCGACATTGTTTAAGGCTTGCACGGCTGCAGAAGCAGCTGAAGAAGGGATGCAGGTGCATGCTCATGTGATCAAACAAGGACTTAGTGGAGATGTGCATATAAGAAGTGCTGGGATCCAGATGTATGGAAGTTTTCGTGAAGTAGAGGGGGCAAGGAGAATGCTAGATGAGGATGGGAACTCAGATGTTATTTGCTTTAACGCAATGATTGATGGGTACTTGAAGTGTGGAGAGGTGGAAGTAGCTAAGGGATTGTTTTGGAGCATGGAGGATAAGAATGTTGGCTCTTGGAATGTGATGGTCAGTGGTATGGCCAAATGTGGCATGATTGAAGAAGCAAGAGAGTTGTTTAATGAGATGAAAGAAAAGAATGAGATTTCATGGAGTGCTATGATTGATGGTTATATCAAAGGAGGGTATTATAAGGAAGCTTTGGAGGTTTTTAATGTGATGCAAAGAGAGGAAATTAGGCCTAGGAAATTTGTTTTGTCTAGTGTGCTAGCTGCTTGTGCTAATTTGGGGGCTCTTGATCAAGGAAGATGGATTCATGCTTATGTGAATAATAATTCAAACTCCTTTGATGCTGTTTTGGGTACTGCTTTGGTGGATATGTATGCGAAATGCGGGAGGCTTGATATGGCATGGGATGTTTTTGAGAAGATGGAAAAGAAAGAGGTTTTCACTTGGAATGCTATGATTTGTGGGCTAGGTATGCATGGTAGAGCAGAGGATGCAATCGACCTTTTCTTTAAGATGCAAAAACAGAAGTTTAGGCCAAATGGGATAACTCTTTTGGGTGTCCTAAGTGCTTGTGCTCATTCAGGAATGGTAGATGAGGGTTTAACGATTTTGAATTCCATGGAGGAAGTGTATGGTATAGAGCCTGGGATGGAGCATTATGGGTGTGTAGTTGATCTCCTAGGAAGAGCAGGGCTCTTAGGAGAGGCAGAGGAGGTTATGTATTCAATGCCAATGGAACCCAGTGCTGCTGTTTGGGGAGCACTTTTAGGGGCTTGTAGGAAACATGGAGATGTAGAATTAGGTGAGAGAGTAGGGAAGATTTTGCTAGAATTGGAACCTCAAAATAGTGGTAGATATGCTCTGTTATCAAACATCTATGCAAGGGCTGGGAGATGGGATGATGTAGCAAATGTGAGGAAACTAATGAAGGAAAGAGGAGTCAAGACCAGCACCGGAATTAGCATGATTGACTTTGATGGTGTTGTCCATGAATTCAAAATGGGAGATGGATCGCATGCGCAAATGAAGAATATCTATTTGATGTTGAAAAATATGATTAAGAGGCTAAAGATGGAAGGTTATTCACCAAATACCTCTCAAGTTTTATTTGATATTGAAGAGGAAGAGAAGGAAGCTGAACTGCAGTACCACAGTGAAAAACTTGCAATTGCTTTCGGATTGATTAACACGAAACCAGGAACAACTATCCATGTAGTGAAGAATTTAAGGATGTGTGAGGACTGTCATTCTGCCTTCAAGCTAATCTCTCAAGTCTATGATCGGGAGATAGTCGTGAGGGACCGCGCTCGCTACCATCATTTCAAGACTGGGACATGTTCATGCAAGGATTTTTGGTGAGTTATGAAATGTCAGAAGCATTCTTCGAGCATCAATGAGGATAGGAAGCATGTCCAGAACAGAAGTTGTGATCAAAAGAGGGAAGTTAGCTGTCATACTCGTAAATGGAGGTAGCAGTTCCATAATCCTGATCCAGGCTCAGAAAAGATTACTATGCTCAAGTTTTTTAATCAAGCCCACCAAATTTTAACATATTGAGCAGCATTCTTGGATACGATGATTGTATTGAACCACTCACATTTTGATAGAAAAGTAACTTGCTAAAACCAGAATGTTTTCTTCTCATTTTGTCAGCAAGTATAGGAGAATGAATGTTACTGCTGCATAATTTAAAATCTAGTATAATGGTTATAGTGCAGGAATTTGCTTGCAGGAGGCCTATTGAACCTACAGGTTTGACCAAGTGCTTAGATGCATTTTCATTTTTTCAAGCTGTTCTTTATCAATCCTTGAAAGCTTGAACTATATCACACCAAGCACACTTGTCATGGCTTTTATTCAAATATAGTATTAAGCACAAAAGCAGCAGCCTAAAGGCAAGACAACCATGACATGTAAATACGATAAAAGAGTAACATGAGCACTTCGCAGTTCAATACCATAAAAATACTTAGCTGTGTGGACTGCGCTTCTTAATCTTCAGAGTGCCTAATCCACACTGTATGCTATAATTGCATTGCTTTGGTTCATAATTGATCAACAGCCTTTCTTAGGCTGACAATCATTGGTAAAGGCATGGTGAGTTTCAGTAGATGATCCAGAGGGATCTCCATAGTTTCCATAACTGCTGTTGGTCTCATCATCAGGACTGCCATTGTTGTTACTAGTAGAAGGACTGCTAGTTGCATTATCATTCTTGGTCTCCACCGCTGGCACTGAGCCTGTCACAGGATAACCATAGGTGCTTGCTTTTCCTTGTTGATTATTTGGCTTAATATCAGTTCCAGCATCACCCTACTGCACATTAGACAAATGCTGATTATCAGTTTTTTCTGCATTGGTCTCCTTCAAAACAAGCCTCTTAGCATCAACTTGAAGATGCAAGAATGTCAGCCCTGGCACAAATATGACAACAGTCGACTTCATCATCAACCTGTGATTATCTAAGTATGCAAAGTATTAAGATTAAAAAATAATTTACTTTAAACTGAAATTAACTAAAAAAAGGTCTTTCTGACGAGTCCTTGTATTCATTTCTAGTTTGATCATTTGTTGATTAACATTGCTTCAAGGAAGCAAATATATAGAAGAAAAACAGCTTTTGCATAATCATGATTAGTGGGAAACTAGGATTAAAATGTGAGCACTATAAGTATAATGAAGTAGTGGAGTGATTACAAATTCACAATATTCCGGCCTTATTGGAGTTTGCATTGTAGGGCTCTACTATTAAGTGCAGCACCAAAAAACACAGTTTACTGAACTGTGTATTTACTAGCTAGCAGTAGCATGATTATTGGTTGATGGCAAAATATTAAGATCATTAAGAATTTGGAAAATGAAAGCATGCAGCCTGCATATGCTCTAGGTAAATTGTAATTATGGGGTCATAAAGTTGATCTGATTGCTAGGATAAGTAATCTAAAGGGTAACATGGAGCTGAAAATTGACCTTTGCTTCTGTAAATGTAGAGAAATCAGGTTCTCAAACTGAAGCGGACCTGTTTTGGGCTATCTATGCTCATCCTAGGCTACAACCCAAGTCACCAAATAAGTACTGGGCTAACCCTAGCATGAACCTCTTAATCAGTCCTTAATCCATACCATAAAAACAGAGTGGTCACAAAATGAGATTATCTAGTATTGTGTAGTTTTTGTTTGGTATGGTGATAATTTTTATTTTTTTTAATTATATATAAAAAAGTTATTTGATTAGTTAAATAGCATGTGTTTACACTGTGTCTCTTATAAAATGGTGTTTTAAATTTTAGTTTTGTAAAAATTAACTTAGCTTGTTTTTTATTTATTTATTTTGCATATAAATATTCATCTTACAATAATTTTAACTAAGCATATATATTTTTTAAATCTATTTTTTAAAATTAATCTATTTTTTTTAACTGTAATTACAAAAACTTCGATAATACAAAAAGCACCTCATTATTCAATGCCCCGTAAATAAACAAAAAAAAATAAAATCAAAACCATTAAACCAAAACTCATTCTCGCCCCCAAATTTCCCTTCACGATAATTAACTCCAAAAATGACCAATTTGTCATTATATACAATATTATGGACCAATTTTTTCCTAACAAAATCCAGTATAACTTTTAAACTAAAACAGACCACTGAGTACATGCCACTCAAAATCAGGATCAGTTTAACTACCAAAAATATTTAAAAACAAAATAAAAATGAGAAGGCCAAGTCATGACCATGAAACTACTATCCCCTTCTTCTGCATCAAACCCCAGATGGGCTCTCTTCCTTTTCAATTCTAATCCAAAAGGGTCAGAACCCATCTCAAACTCTACCAACTTTTTCAACGGAGGTCAAAAAATTTAGTCTTTAATAGAAAAATGGTAGTGAAGGCACGTGTGAAGGTGGAGCATAAGAATGAAACTGAAGTAAAATGAACTGAGTGGGGTAAGGTATCTGCTGTGCCTTTTGATATGGATGGAGTGTTGTTCAATAGTGAAGAGCCTTTAAGAATGGCAGGTGTTGATATTTTTGCTGAGATGTGAGTTGAAGTTACAGTGGAGGATTTCGTGCCATTCATGGGCACGGGTAATATATATTTGGTTCTTCAGTTTGAGATTTTGTGCTTTGATACAGTGATTATTTCTTGTTAGATAATAAGTGATTGGATATTTGGTTTCAATTAGCGAGAATTTCAATGTTAGCAATTCTTTTTTGTTTCTTGAAAAGAATCCAAATGATGTCATTTGATATTTAGAGGACATGTTGTATAATGTTGTCAGTGGTTCTGTTTTTATTTTCTGGAATTTGGTGTTTGAGTGACAGAAATTTGATTGTTTGAGATGGAAATTTGATGGGAAGGAGCTGTAGTTTTACTGCTGAGTTTATTCAATGTATTAGTGAAGGAAACTACCTACGAGGTGTTGCAAATGTAAAGGGTGTAAAGGGATTCGGTCCTGATCGAGGCGGAAAAGAAAAGGTTCTGTGAGATATATCTAGATAAGGTTTGATTAGTGTGAAAGATTATATATCCGAGTTTGTAATGCAGTGTGAGTTTGTTTTGTGACGCCCAAAGTCCTTTCACACATTGCAGTATGCAAAACCGAATCCCGGAATTGGATTTCCAGGTGCCCTTGAACTCATCACTCAGGTATGAAACTGCAACAATCCAGAATTTGAATAATGAGATTGTGTTGAGGCTACATTAGCATAGTGCCTCCTGTATGACAGTGTAAAAACAAAGGCCTGAAAGTTGCTGTTGCATCTAATGCTGATCACGTATCAAAGTGGATGCTACTTTAGCTGCTGCTGGCTTACCAGTATCAATTTAAGCTTACCTATTGTTTGTCCCATTTGCCCGTTTCTCTAGCTCTTCGAATAGTTTTACAATTCCAAATTCCATTTTTACATTTAGCTGATAGTCACTGAAATGCTCAGTACTTTACCATGGAATATGTAATGTTGAATAATAATTACATTTCAGAATTGTATAATGTTGAGTGTGGAGACAAACTCACACAATCCTAGCTTTGATGGGATGGAGACAAGGCTTGAAGAAAGGAGTTAACAAAGGGCTAAAATCATGGCTGCAAATCAAAGGAGGATTTGTGGTGATTTTTTGGGAGAAATCATGGATGAAAATGGGATGCGTGTTCCCCCATTTTCAACTATAAATTGGCACCATATGTATGAGCAAAGTAGAGCCAATTGAGAGGAGAAACAGGGAGCTAGAGAGAGCTGCCTTGGCAGCAGCTTGTAGTGGCAAGCTGAGTGAGAGAGATGGGAGTGGAGTTGAGTTGAGTTTCTTTCTCCTCCGTTGTTGTGTAGTTGTAGCTTTCTCTATACCTAATAATATTGGCTTCTCTGTGGATGCAGGCAAGTGTCCAAACCAAGTTAAAATATTGTATTCAGCCTCTGGGCAAAGATCAAATCGATCCTAACAAATAAGTGGGTAATAGACAGTTAATCCAAAAGTCTACTTTTAATTGAGAGACGATTCCCTTGTTATGAATAAAGAATTGGAAGGTTTCTGTTCTGATTATTTTGTTAAATCTTTTTTATCAGGTTTGATGCTATTGTGTCAACTGATGCTTTTGAGAATTTGAAACAAGCTCCTGCATTTTCTTGGCTGCATCAAAAATCTTGAAGTTTCCTCACATATTGAAGTTTCCTTTCAATTAACTTGGTTTGAAAACTTTATTTGGTTACTTGCAGGGAGACTTATTGTAGCTGATACGAACAACAGTCTAATCAGGTATCTAGACTTGAACATGGAACAAGCTGAACTTCAAACTTTGGAGCTGAAAGGAGTAAATCCGAATCCTTGAAGCGTCACAGGAATCAATCATCAGCTGACACAGAGACAATTGAAGTTGATGGTGGTTCATCCAGTGAGGGCAACCTGTGTCTCAAAGTATCATTACCTGAAGGGTACCATTTCTCAAAGGTCTCCTAAGATCCAACCTCGTTAATATTGTTCCTTACCATGTTTCATCCTTTATTTTTCACTTTTGTTGCATATCATAATTGATGCATGTGGTTCCGATCAGTAAGTTGTGGATGTAAGTTGTGGATCCATCATAATTGGGCTTGGTGGATAGCCATGCAGGGATGTTTATGGAATGATGGGATAGGTTTAAGTCCAAGAAAAAGGAAAAAGCTTAGGTCATGTAGGGTGATCAACCTAACAAAAAAGACCCCTAACTTTCAATCTAACAATTGAATCGTGCTTAAATTTTACAAGGAGAATCTACTAGCCCAATTCTATACGGGATCAGTTTTTTGTTACAAATGATCCTCAAATTAGGCCTAGAAGGTGTTGTCCAGGCTAGTTTTGTTATTTTTCCTCTTTATTATAGATTTCTTAGTTTTTTTAGGATTTTTATTTTTTTTTTAATTTTCAGGTTATTTAGTTTGTCTAGGTTAATATTTTTAGGTTTATTTAAGGAGTTATAAACCTATTTAATAATAAAAATTTGAATTAGAGTTTTTGTGTAATAACTCTATTTAGTAGAATTCTATGTTGCTTGTACCTGTTGTTGTTCTTGTGTTGTTTCCATCTATGTCAATAATCTTCTCCTTTGTGAACTCAACTGCTGGAAGCACGCAATAAATTCGTTGTTGAAACTGAACCCAAAAATGCAGTGCTGATCGATCCCTCTTGAAGGTTAGTTATCTAGGTTCAGAAGGAACTGCAAGCCTTGATTTCAGAAGATCCACTGCCTCTTCTTCAATAGGAAGAATAAATTGCAGGGTATGCCTTTATTTTTTTGCTGTGTAGTTCAGTTTGATAGCAAAACACAAAGGTTAGCGGATATGTATTTTGTGTTCCAACGATACATTTTTAAGGAAATTCCATTTAGAAAAACTCCATGCTAAGCTTACAATTTCCTGTTAGTTTTCACCAAGAAATAATCAGTTTGATTCATTTTTCAGGCTCACTATTGTAAGCAAGATGTGGTCTCCTTATATCAATCACTTGTCTGAGATACCCTTCCAAGAAGAAGTTTCAGACTCTACTGGTCTACCCCATCAGAAATCACACTTGCATATCTTGTGAAGCCCAAATCTTCACCGAACAACTTGCAGCTACCAGTTACCAGCTGACAGCATTCTCATGCACATGCATTGTAAGAATTTTTTGGTACAATTTTGTGATATATTTTCCATGAAACATGGAAGTTGATTGGATGAAGCAGTTTATCTCAGTAAATCAAAGAAAATGACATTTTCATTGGATTCGAAGATGTCAATGGATTGTCACATGTAAATGTTTGACATTTTGGAAGAGAGAACATTGATGTAGAGAACAGATATCATTGCTTTTTTTATTGAGTTTCTTTTTCCAACCTTCACAGCTGTTCTCCCTTGCAGCCTCCCTTTAAGTAACGCTAATTATTCTAGAAACCATGGCATATTTTATCCATTTCTGATTTCCTACAATCTTCCCTGGCCTCTTCTTTATAGATTGCTTTCTTGGACTTGGTGGGTTAAGTATAAAAATCAAGCACGTTAATGCCTAAACATTTCTGTTTCATTGCACGGATTTAGCAACTTCACTCTTTATCTGATCTTAAAGTTGACTTAGGATTTGT
>Ga0307518_10000753_pt1 | contig 24372 bp, 25 predicted proteins | sample 25_EM_MG_FD_203889 | JGI IMG/M metagenome (GOLD analysis project Ga0307518, IMG submission 203889) | Populus trichocarpa ectomycorrhiza microbial communities from riparian zone in the Pacific Northwest, United States - 25_EM | ecosystem: Host-associated > Plants > Roots > Unclassified | place...
ACACCGTGGTGCGCCGTGCTTCCTGTTGCCTGATCTACGAGGCCGGCAATCCGAAGTGCACCAGTTGCCCCCGGCAGACTCCGGCGGAACGGGACCGGCGGCTTCGCGCCGCTCTCGGGTAGTGCGCCGTTTCTTTACGTGGCAAAGCGAAAGTCCGTGAAGGCCTCCTTGAGGGACTCTGGGTCCCTCAAGGAGGCCTTCACGGACTAGGAGCAGAGGCGCGGGCGTGATCGAAGGCGTGATTCGCGTGATCAGGGACGTGACTCGCGTGATTGGAGGCCGCACTCGGGGTGTTCCGCCTCTGATCACGCGAGTTCCGCCTTCGATCACGCGAGTTCCGCCTTCGATCACGTGAGTGCGGTACCACGTCCTCGTGAGTGGCGATTCGGCTTAGGGCCAAGGGGTCTTGGGTACCTACGGTCGGGCGGTTTCGTGTGACCGGAGGGACGACATCCGTGTCTGGGCGGACGACGCTCGGTAGGGCTCGGCCGTTACCGGTCTTGCTGGGTGCGGGCCTTGACCGGGGTTGCGAAAGCCACTTTCGCAACCTTCAACGTTGCGAAAGTGGCTTTCGCAACATCGGCCGTGGCCGGGCCCCGGCAGCAGCCGGAAGCCGGTAGGCAGCCAAGACACCCTTGGCCAGCACCCGAATCGCCACTCACGGCCAACCCGACCTACGCGCACCAGGCCCGGCGACGCGGTTCTGTGGCCAATGGGACGCGTGAGAATCCCGCCTCACACCGCGGCGAGATTCTCACCGGTCAACGCGGCCACCATCGCCGCCCGCGAGCCGACCCCCAGTTTGGTGAAGATCCGGCGCATATGCGCGGAAACCGTGTTCAGGCTGATTTCCAGCACGCCGGCGATCTGCTTGTTCGTATAGCCGCGGCCGACCATGCGCGCCACTTCGTGCTCGCGCGGGCTGAGCAGGTCGTGCGGTTCCGGCGCCACCGGGACGAGCAGGCATCTGACGCCGTGCTCGGTGACGTCGAGCAGCGGCTTCCGCTGCACGGTGGCCCCGTCGTTCAGTTCCATGACACGTCTGACGAGTGATCTCGCCAGGTTTCGTACGGCTTCGTCCTCCGTGACGACCGTCGCCCGCTGCCGCGCGACGTCGTGTAGCGATGGAGCAGGAAATCCCATCACCGGGCTCGTGGACATAGACCGGCCTCCCCCCTCTAGGTCTCCCTCCTTCTCTAGCAAACCCCTCAGACAGGAAAAGCGCATCGTCGGTTTGTGTGACAAGTACGAACTAGTCGATTCATGTCACGCAAGAACGTGTGACTACCGGTGCCCCCCGGTGCGCGGGCAGTGTCGGGTCAGTGCTCACCGACGCACCGCGCCGGCGATCGCGGATTTTCACCGGAGCAGAGGAGAACGGTTATGAGCCGTGGCTATGCGGCAGTGGACGGCGAGCTGGAAGACGAGCTGAGCCGTGAACTCGAGGCCGAGTTCGAAAACGAACTCGAGGACGAACTGGAAGGCGAATTCGAAGACGAGGACGAGTTCGAAGACGAGCTCGGCGGCCTGGCCAGGGAGCTCGAAGACGAGCTGGAGGACGAGGTCTACGGCGAGTACGAGGACGAAGACGAATTCGAGTCCGAGTTCGAGGCCGTCGTCCGCGAACTCGAGGACGAGTTCGAACTGGAATCCGAGGACGAGGACTTCGCGCATCCGGCGCGCCGGCAGTATTCCGACGCCGAGATGATGGCGCAGCTGGCCTTCCAGGCCGAGAACGCCGAAACCGAGGACGAGGCGGAGGCCTTCCTCGGCGCGCTCGCGCCCCTGGCGTTCCAGGCGGCGAAATGGGCGGCGCCGAAGATCATCAAACACGGTCCGCAGCTGATCCGCGGCGCGGTCAACCTCGGGCGCAAGCTGTGGCGGAACCCGGCGACCCGTCGTGCCGTCCGGCACATCCCGAAGATCATCGGGCGCACCGCGCGCGACGTCGGGCGCCGGTACGCCGACGGCCGCCCGATCAACGCCAGGTACATCACGCGCCGGCTGGTCGGCCACACCGTGAACAGCGCGCAGAACGCGCCCGCGAACCGCCGGAGCCAGCAGCGCCGCCGCGGCCGTCCCCAGCAGCGCCGCCGTCGCCCCGCCGCCCGTGGCGGGCGCCGAACGCAGTCCCGGGCCAGGGCGGGCGCCGCCCGTCGTGGCAAGGCGCGCGGCCGTGCGCGCCGCCGCTGAGGCACCGCCCGCGGCATCCGGTGAATCGGCCTCGTCCACCGGGTTCCGGCGGGCGAGGCCGTCCGGGGACGACGAGCTGACGGCTTGGGTGCTGTCCCAGGCCACCAACGTGGAACGGCATCTGGAGGCGCTGCGGCCGTTCCGCTGGTCGGAGTTCGGCGACCCGGCCACCGGCCCGAGCCGGGCGCATCTCGCGGCGGTCAACCGGACGATGGCGACCTTGCGGAAGCCGTTGTACTCCGCGACCCGTGCGGTCCGCCGTGCCGCGGACGAGGCGGTGGTACGGCCGGAGCGCGCCGAGCTCGCCCGGCTGCTGCGGGCGAAGTCCCGGGCACAGCGCTGGGTCAGGACCACCGAAGGGGTCTGGGACTTCTACCTCGATCTGTTCAACCAGCGGCAAGGCGCGTTCGCCCCGTGGCTGGTGGCGTGCGACCGGGTGGCACTCGACTGCTACCAGTACGCCTACCTCGGGATCGGGCGCTGGCGGTCGATCCCGACCCCGCCGCCGTTCTGCTACCTGCGCACCGGATCCGGCCCGGCCACGTCGCGCCGCGGGATTCCCTTGCGGCGGTTGGGGAACCGGCTAAATCCCTTCCCGCTGATCCAGCTCCCGTACCACCGGCTGGTGAACCCGTGGACGCTCGGCGCTGTCCTGCACGAGGTGAGTCACAACCTGCAGAACGACCTCGGCATCGCCAGGGCGATCCCGCTGCAGGTGGCGGCGAGGCTCGTCGAGGCTGGGGTGCCGCGGGAGGTGACCGGCGTCTGGGTCAGGTGGAACCGGGAGACCTTCGCCGATCTGTCCGCGCTGCTGCTGGGTGGCCCGGCGGTCGTCGGTTCGCTGTTCGACGTCATCGGGCGCACCGAACTCGAAACGACGGGGTTCGCCCCGCGCGCGGTGCACCCGGTGCCGTACCTCCGCGCGAAGATCTCGGTGGAGCTGTTGCGCCGCATGGGTTTCCCCCGGCACGCGGAATCGTACGCGGCGATGTGGCACAAGCTGTACCCGCGGGCGAAGCTGGTGAACGCGCCGCCGGCGCTGCTGAGGACGGCGGACAAGGCGATCCCCGTGGTGGTGGACGCGATGTGCTTCACGTCGTTCCCCTCGCTGGGACACCGTCCGCTGGCGAAGGTGCTGCGGTTCGAGGCCAAAGAACAGGCGATGATCGAAGAAGCCGCGGAAAGACTGGCCGACGGGGTCTCCCCCGGCGTGGTGCCGGAACGGTTCCTGATCGGCGCGGTCCGGTTCGCGCTCGACGAACGGATGGCTCCACCGAAACGGCTTTTCGGCTTCTTCATGGAAGAGCTCGGCAGGAGGGCGAGATGACGCTCGACACCGAATTCTCCCGGCTGGGCAAGGAAGTGAACCAGGTGGCCGCGTGCTGGCGGGCCTTGGAGATCAGCGTCGCCGAAGACCGGCCCGCCGGCGTCGGGCTGGCCGCGGCGGACCATCTCGCCGAGATCGTCCTGGACGGCACCGGAGAGGTCGAGGCGGCCACGCGCGCCACACAGCGTCCGGTGAGCGCGGAGTCGTTGCACGCCACGGCGTCGTCGCTGCTGAGCCTGCGGCGGCGGGTGGACGGGCACTGCCGTTCGCACCACGCGGTCTCCGGGCTGCTGCGCGCGGTGCACGGACGGGAACAGGAATGGCGGGGCTGGGCGAAGAGCTTCCACGCCGGGGTGGACCACTGCGCCGCCGCCTTGTCCTCGGCGGAGGACGTGATGGTGCGGTGCTGGCGTGAAGCAGTGGAACTGGCCGAATTCAAGGGATGTGGGGCGACCCGATGACGATCAACGACGACCGCGGCGCGACGTTGCCGCGTGCACAGGACATCGACAGCGCGTATCCGCTGTCGACCGGGCAATACCCACCGCAGGCGGCGGCCCCCGGCAAACTCGCCGAACAGACGATCAGCGACATGCTCGGCTGGAAGTGGCGCGAAGGCGACACCAAGGGGTTCGTGGCCGCGCTGACCGGCAGTTTCGAACTGAGCGAGGTCCAAGGCCGCACCGAGGCGAAATGGACTCCGCGCGGGTACGCGATCCAGGCCGACCTCGGCGCCGTCACCGGTGGCCAGGCCTCGCTCGCGGCGAGGGCCAGGAGCGCGGTCAAGGACTCGCTGGCACTGCTCGATTCGCTCCGTCCACTGAGGACGGACGCGGATCCCGAGAACGGGGAGGGTTTCCGCGCGCTCGTCCGGCACGACCTCGAACAGATCCGGCAGGAGCTGGAGAGCTCGCTCATCCGCGTGGCGCGGGTCGATCAGCTCTTCCTGCTGCTGCTCGGGAACGGTGGTCTCGCGGTCGGCGCCGGAGACCGTACACAAGGGCACCTCGGCCAGCTTCGGGACGAGTTCGGCCTGGTCTCGGGCAAGGTCAACACGATCGAAGAGGAACGGATCCAGACCTCCTTCATCACGCTGACGGATTGGGTGGTCTCGTTGTTCAGGGGCTGGCAGGACGCACGCGACAAGATCGACCCGTTCTCTCAGCCGGCCGGCGGCCAGCCGTTCTTCGGTCCCGCCGTGGTCGCGCTCTCCCGGCTGCTGTCCGCGACCGCGTCGCAGGTCGACGAGGTCGTCGCGATGCTACGGTCGGTGTTCGTCCAGCAGGAGGACCTCGAAGTGCTCCGCGTCCCCGATCCGCAGGGCGGGACCATGTCGCTCGGCGGGCTGCTGCGCTGGATCCGCGAGTTCGCCACCTTCGAGGGCGGCAAGCTGATCGAGTCGGCGGGCAAGGAGGGCGTCAGCACGTCGTTCCTGCAGATCGCGAAGCGGCTGCAGCGGATCGTGGCGAACCTTCCCCGGCAGAGCACCGGCGGTCCCAACGGCGACGTGCCGGGCAATTTCCGCGCGTCGCTTCCCCCGGGCTTCTTCAGCTCCCGTGTGCAGCGGGCCATCGACGAACTCGACGACCACCTCCAGGAGGTCGTCCGGATCGCCGAGCCGATCGGGCGGGACGGCTCGCCGTCGTCGTCCGACCCGAACCCGCCCGCGCCGCCCACCCCGCAGCTCACGCCGCCGCCCGGACGGACGCCGGCGGTGCCTTCGGTCGCCGAACTCCGCGAGGGGCACGGCGCCGGCGAAGGCCAGACACCACCCGAGGCGGAGGAACCGCCGAAACCCCGGACCACGCGCAAGCGGCCCGGGCAGTAGCCGGACCCGTACGGGAGGAAGACGATGGGCACGGAAAAGGAATACCGGGAACTCTTCGATCGGGTCGCGGCCCTGCGCGGCCAGGTCGCCGGGAAACTCGCGAACGAACTGGGCAGCGACCCGAAACTCGGCGACGCGGTCCTCAAACAGCTGGACGACATGCTCACCGCCGTCGAGGCCGAGCAGCGGGGCAAACCAGGGCCCGCGGACGGCGGGATCGCGCAGCTCGTCGGGCTCGGCGACGGTTCGGCCGCGGACCTCGGCGCGACGGCGATGCCGCCGGGGGTCGACGCCTACGACGAGACCGTCGCCTCGGAACGGGTCATCGCGGTCGGCGACCTGTACTACCTGTACCAGCACGAACGGATCGGCGTGTTCCGCGTGGTGCAGAAGCTGCAGGAGCTGTTCCAGGGCGGCGCCATCCGGCTTTCGGACGGCCCCGGCGCGTTCGGGCTGTACCGGTTCGACCGGCGGGACGTCCTGCGCTACACCCGGCGGGACCGCGTCAGCGCGTACCGGCGTGTGCTCGGCTACGGCAAGGGGCTCGGCTCGGCGAACTCACGGCCGAACACCGATTTCCACCAGCTGTTCACGCAGTTCAGCAACCAGGTCGCCTTGTTCTGGCGGGACAAGCGGATCTCCGACGTCGTCCGCGAACGCGCGTACGACCCGAGTTTCGGCAGTGTGGCGGTCGTCCGGCGCAGCGGTCTCGACCTGCGGAACAACCTGAAGTTCACCTCGTACGGTCACCTGAACGTCCTGCGGGTCGAGGTCATGCAACTGCTGACCGAGGCGTTCAAGATCCTCGGTTCGGAGGACGTGCTGGACCTGTTCGGCGCGGCCAACGCGTGGGACACCGTGGACGAGGTGCTGATCCGGTACTTCGACCAGCGGCTGGTGTCCTCGCCGCGGCAGCGGATGGCGGTCACCGGACGTCAGGTGCTGCGCTGGCTCGCGGCGCCGCACATCCTCGAGACCACCCGGTCCGAATTCGAGGCGCTGCTGCTCGAAATCGCGGAGCCCGCCGAGGAGTGGCTGACCTCGGCGCAGTCCCTGCGGCTGGCCGACCGGACGAACTCGCGGGAGGTCCTGCCGGTCGATCGGCACCGGCCGGCCGGGGTCGCGGTGTCCCGTGAACCGCGTCCGGTCACCCCGCGCCGGAACGGTCACCGTCCCGGCGCCGTGATCACCTTGGACCGCAAGTAGCCACGGACTGGGAACGATGGTCACGGAGTGGGACGCGAGGTAGCGTCGGGCGCGATGAGTGAACGCACCTGGGGCTTCCGCACCCGCGCCCTGCACGCGGGCGGGACACCCGACCCGGCGACCGGCGCCCGCGCCGTGCCCATCTACCAGACCACGAGCTTCGTCTTCGAGGACGCGGCCGACGCGGCGAACCTGTTCGCGCTGCAGAAGTACGGCAACATCTACAGCCGCATCGGCAACCCGACGGTCGCGGCCTTCGAGGAGCGCTTGGCCAGTCTCGAAGGCGCGATCGGCGGGGTCGCCACCAGCAGTGGCCAGGCGGCGGAGTTCCTGACGTTCTCCGCCCTCGCCGAGGCGGGCGACCACATCGTCTCCGCCGGCGGGCTCTACGGCGGCACGGTCACACAACTCACCGGGACGCTGCGCCGCTTCGGGATCGAGACCACCTTCGTCAGCGGAGACCGCATCGAGGACTACGCGGCCGCCATCACCGACCGGACGAAGCTGATCTTCACCGAGGTCATCGGCAATCCGGGCGGCGGGATCGCCGACATCGCCGGGCTGGCCGAGCTCGCACACGCGCACGACATCCCCTTGGTCGTCGACGCGACGCTGGCGACGCCGTACCTGTGCCGCCCGATCGAGCACGGCGCGGACATCGTGCTGCATTCGGCCACGAAGTTCCTCGGCGGGCACGGGACCACGCTGGGCGGCGTGGTCGTCGAGTCCGGGAAGTTCGACTGGGGCAACGGGAAGTTCCCGCGGATGACCGAGACCGTCGAGAGCTACGGCGGCCTGAAGTACTGGGAGAACTTCGGCGAGTACGCGTTCTGCACCCGGCTTCGCGCCGAGCAATTGCGCGACATCGGCGCCGTCCTCTCGCCGCACTCGGCCTTCCTCCTGCTGCAAGGGGTCGAAACGTTGCCGCAGCGGATGGACGCCCACGTCGCCAACGCGCGAGCCGTCGCGGAGTACCTCGCGAACGACAGCCGGGTGGCCTGGGTGAACTACGCGGGCCTGCCGGATCACCCGCACCACGACCGCGCGAAGAAGTACCTGCCCGCCGGGCCGGGCGCCGTGTTCTCCTTCGGTGTCGACGGTGGCCGCGCGGCCGGGGAGACGTTCGTGAACTCGGTCGAGCTGCTGTCGCATCTGGCGAACGTCGGGGACGCGCGGACGCTGGTCATCCATCCGGCGTCCACCACTCATCAGCAGCTCTCGGAGGATCAGTTGCGTTCGGCCGGGGTGGGCGCGGATCTGATCCGCCTGTCGGTCGGGCTGGAGGACGTCGACGACATCCTGTGGGATCTCGATCAGGCACTCGGCAAGGCGGTGGCGGGATGACCTACGACGTCGGCGCGGTCGAACGCCGCCGCATCCTCGCGCGCACGAAGTCGGTGACCATCGTCGGCGCCTCGAACAACCCCGCGCGGCCGAGCTACTTCGTCGCGACGTACCTGCTCTCCTCCAGCAAGTACGAGGTCCACTTCGTGAACCCGAGGCTGGACGAGCTCCTCGGGCGGCCGGTGTACCCGTCGCTGGCCGACGTGCCCGGCGAGGCCGACCTGGTCAGCGTGTTCCGCAAGCACGACGACCTCCCCGGCGTCGCCGAGGAGGTCGTCGAGGCCGGAGCGCGCACGCTCTGGCTTCAGCTGGGCCTTTGGCACGAGCCCGTCGCCGACCGTGCCAAGGAGGCCGGTCTGGACGTGGTGATGAACCGGTGCGTCAAGATCGAGCACGCCCGGTTCGCCGGAGGGCTCCACCTCGCCGGGTTCAACACCGGCGTGATCAGCTCCCGTCGCCAGTCCGCCCCCTGACCAGGGGCGGCCGCGGCCCGTGAGAGGGTGGCGGCATGGCCAAACCGACGCCGCTGCAGCTCAGGAACATCGTCATGGCACTGCTCATGGCGGGTGCCCTGGTGTGGAACCTGTCCATCGGCGGCGCTTGGTGGCTCACCGCGATCTTCTCGGTCGGCATCGTCCTTTCGCTGTTCTCCGCGTACCTGAACCGGCCCGGCGCTCAGCCCTGACCCCGCATTTCGTCCTCTAAATGCGGTAGTTCCCGATGCGAACTACCGCATTCAGAGGACGAAATGCGTCAGGAGCGGGCGGCCTCGAAACGCGAAGTGACGTCGGCGCGGCCTCGCTCCGAAAGCGCGCCGAAGAGACGTAGGCGCGCCATCCCGCCGTCGGGATAGATGTCGAGACGGACTTCGGTCACCTCGGGTCCCGCGGCGAGCGCGAACCGGTGCCGCGTGTCCGGCTGCAACCGCGTCTTGGGCAGCAGCTCGCCCCATTCGCCGTCGCCGTCCCGGCCGCTCAGCGCGGCCCAGCCCGGCGCGTTGCCCTTGAGGTTGCTGTTGTCGAACTCGGCGAACCGGACGACGCCCGCGCCCGCGAGCCGCACGGTGACCCAGTCGTTCCCGTCGTCCCGGCGCCGCGCGGTCTCCCAGCCCTCGGCCTGATGCGCGGCGAGCCCCGGCGAGAAGAGGTTGTTGGGCGAGGAATAGAACATGTTGCTGCATCCGGTGACCACCGCGCCGTTCTCCAGCGCGGCGAGGTCGAGCGCGCCGAGGTCGAGCAGGCGCGGGTCCGGGATCGGCGTGCCGTGCACCCGCAGCCGGGCCACGCCGCCGTCCGGATGCATGGTCAGCCGGACGTGCGTGTAGCGCTTGCTCCCGCCGATCTCGAAGAAGTTCTCCGTGTGCCCCGCCGCCGCGCCGCGTTTCACCAGTACGTCCCAGTCCGCTTCGGCCACTTCGGCCGCGCTGGGGTAACCGTCGACAGAACACGCCTCGACCGAGACGAACGGCGGGTAGTTGCCCTTGAAGAACGCGGTGTCCACGATGACACCGGTGATCGCGCCCGCCAGGCCCAGCCGGACGACGGCCTGGTCGTCGCCGGGCTCGCGGTGCCGCCGGGTCTCCCAGCCGTCGTAGACCTGGCCCTTGGGGCCGAAGGTCTCCGTCTGATGCGCGGGCACCCAGGGATTGACCAGATTCTCCTTCTCGGCGAACAACTCGTCCGTCGCCCACATCACGGTCCCGCCGAACTTGCGCGAGGCCAGGTCGGGCAGGGCTGTCCACTCAGGACGGTCGTTCACGGCATCCTCCATCTCAGCAATCACCCCGGGTCAGCAGAGCGCCTGCCGGGTCTTCACCGGTGATCTCTTGGCCTCGCAACCACGTGCTCCGGACGACACCGGCCAGCGGCCGTCCGTGGTAGGCGCTGACCGGGTTGCGGTGCTTCAATTTCGCGACATCGACGACGAAAGCCTCGTCGGGTGCGAACACGCTGAAGTCGGCGTCGTAGCCCGGCGCGAGATGTCCCTTGCGGCGCATCCCCGCCTGCGCGGCCGGATGTTCCGCCATCCAGCGGACGACGTCGGTGAGCGCGAACCCGCGCTGCCGCGCCTGGGTCCAGACGGCGGGCAGGCCGAGCTGCAGGCCGGCGATCCCGCCCCAGGCGAGCCCGAAATCGCCGCTGTCGAAGCGTTTCAGCTCGGGTGTGCACGGCGAATGGTCGGTCACCACGCAGTCGATGACGCCGTCCGCGAGGCCCCTCCACAGCAGTTCGCGGTTCCCGGCTTCGCGGATCGGCGGGCAGCATTTGAACTGTGTGGCGCCGTCGCCGATCTCCTCGGCGGTGAAACTCAGGTAGTGCGGGCAGGTCTCGGCGGTCAGCCGGACGCCGTCGCGCCGCGCGCTCTCGACCATCGGCAGCGCGTCCGACGACGACAGGTGCAGGATGTGCGCGCGGACGCCGGTCTTCCTGGCCAGCTCGATCACCTGCGCGATCGCCACGTTCTCCGCGCCGCGCGGACGCGAGTGCAGGAAGTCCTCGTACTTCTCGCCGTGCGGGTCGGGCGCGTGATCGATCGCGTCGGAGTCCTCGGCGTGCACGATGATCATGCCGTCGAAGGTCCGCAGTTCGGTCATCGCCTCTTCGAGCCCGCGCGCGTCCAGCGGCGGGAACTCGTCGACGCCGGAATGCAGCAGGAAGGACTTGAAACCGAACACCCCGGCCTCGTGCAGGCCGCGCAGGTCCGCGAGGTTGCCGGGGATCGCGCCGCCCCAAAACCCGACGTCGACGTGTACCCGCCCTTCCGCGGTCTTGCGCTTGACCTCCAGCGACGCGACATCGACGGTCGGCGGCAGGCTGTTCAGCGGCATGTCCACGATCGTGGTGACCCCGCCCGCCGCGGCCGCGCGGGTCGCCGAGGCGAAACCCTCCCATTCGGTGCGGCCCGGGTCGTTGACGTGCACGTGGGTATCGACGAGTCCCGGCAGCAGGACGACGTCCTCGCCGAGTTCGAGTACCCGATCGCCGTCCAGATCGGTTCCGGCGGGCTCCACCGCGACGATGCGGCCGCCGTCGACACCGAGGGTCGCGGGTACCTCTCCGGCGGCCGTCACGGCTCGGGCGGCTTTGATCACCAAGTCCATCTAAAGCCTCCAATTTCCACGGTGTGGAATCGAGGTTTCGCACTCCGACATTAACTCCGGCCACCCTGCTCGTCAACGAGCCCGGGCGGCGCTACCTTCGCTTCGTGCAGTTAGAAGCCGAGTTCACCAGCGAACCGTTCCACGGCGAGGGTCCGCCACCCGAACACGCCGTCAAAGCCCGCGACACCGCGGAGGACGCGGGCCTGTCCGCCGACTTCGGCCCGCTCGGCACCCTCGTCCGCGGCGACGCCGACGCCCTCCTCGACGCCCTTCCCGCCATCGCCAGGGCGGCACTGGACGGCGGCGCCACGCGCGTGACCCTCCAGCTCCGGCAGGTCGGCGACGAGACGAGCGAGCCCGCCGTCGAACTGCACAGCGCACTGGCCCGCCTCATCGGCGACGTCGAACGCGAACTCGGCGGCAAACTCGACACCCTCGACCGCGCCGCCAAGCAGCGCGCGGTGCGACTGCTCAAGGAACGCGGCGCGTTCGGCCTCCGCAAGTCGGTGTCGACCGTCGCGGAGGCACTGGGGGTCACGAGGTTCACGGTCTACAACTACCTCAACCGAGACCAAGACTGAAGAGTAGATTCAACAAAATGTTGACGACGGCGGAAGCGCCGCCGTACCGTCAGTTCCCGTGCCGCTCACCATTCGAGAGTTCAACGAGGCTCCCGCACAGGACGTCCGGCCGGCGCTGACCGCCTGCCTCGACGTCCCGCGCTGGGTGGAAACCCTGCTGGCCAGGCGCCCGTACGCCGATCTCGCCGCGCTGCTGGCCGCGTCCGAGACCCTCACCCCGTTGCGCCCCGAAGAGGTCCGGCGCGCCATGGCGGCCCATCCCCGGATCGGGGAGAAAGCGGGCGGCCAGAGCACCGAAGCGGGCTGGTCGCGTTCCGAACAGTCCGGAGTGGACGGTGACGCGGCGCGCGAGTTCGCCGCGGCCAACGCCGAATACGAAGCGACGTTCGGGCACGTCTTCCTGGTGTGCGCGAGCGGCCGGAGTGGCGCCGAACTGCTGGAGAACCTCCGTTCGAGGCTTTCGAACGACCCCGGGAAGGAACTCGAAGTGGCCGGCCAAGAGCTGGCCAAGATCGCCGCGCTGCGGCTGGAAAAGGCGGTGACGGCATGAGCCTCGTGACCACGCACATCCTCGACACCGCCGCGGGACGGCCCGCCGCGGACGTCGGCGTCCGGCTCGAAACCGGCGCGGGTGATCCCGTCGCCGAAGGGCGGACCGACGCCGACGGCCGGATCCGCGACCTCGGCCCGGACGCCCTGGACCCCGGGGTCTACCGGCTGGTCTTCGACACCGGCGCCTACCTCGGCCCGGACTCCTTCTTCCCCGAAGTCACCTTGACCTTCCGCATCGCCGACGGGACCGAGCACCACCACGTGCCGTTGCTGCTGAGCCCGTTCGCCTATTCCACCTATCGAGGGAGCTGATCGCCCGTGGCCATCACCCTGGGCCCCAACCAGTACGGCAAGGCCGAAGTCCGGCTCGTCACCGTTCAGCGCGAAGGCACCGTCCACCACCTGAAGGAACTCACCGTTTCGACGTCGCTTCGCGGCGATCTCGCGGCGACGCACCTCACCGGCGACAACGCCGACGTCGTGGCGACCGACACCCAGAAGAACACCGTCTACGCCTTCGCGAAGGAGGCCCCGGTCGGCGAGATCGAGGACTTCGCGCTGCGGCTCGGACGCCATTTCGTCGGCTCGTTCGAGCACATCACCGGCGCCCGGATCCTGATCGACGAACACGGCTGGAACCGCATCTCCGGTCACGACCACGCGTTCTCCCAGGCGGGCAGCGAAAAGCGGACGACCGCCGTGACCGTCCAGGGTGACCAGGCCTGGGTGGTGTCCGGTTTGGACGATCTCGTGGTGCTCAAGTCGACCGGTTCGGAGTTCCACGGTTTCCCGCGCGATCAGTACACGACGCTGGCCGAGACGAACGACCGGATCCTCGCCACCGCCGTGACCGCCCGCTGGCGTTACCAGGGCGACGGGATCGACTGGGCCACGAGTCACGCGGAGGTCCGGCGGATCCTGCTGGAGACCTTCGCGGACAAGCACAGCCTCTCCCTGCAGCAGACGCTGTACGCCATGGGAGAGGCTGTGCTCAAGGAACGCGAAGAGGTCGCCGAAGTCCGGCTCTCTCTGCCGAACAAGCACCACTTCCTGGTGGACCTGTCACCGTTCGGGCTGAAGAACGACAACGAGGTCTTCTACGCCGCTGATCGCCCGTATGGCTTGATCGAGGGTGTCGTCCTCCGCGACGACGCCGAGGACGCGGGCCTGGCCTGGCACACCCTCGCCGCCTTCTAGGGCACCGGCAGCGGCATACCCGGGACGCTCTGGTCGGCGGGGACGACCCCGTCGACCAGGTAGGCGTCCACGATCTCGTCCACGGCGGGGTTCCCGTCCGCGTAGAGCCCGTGGTCACCCTCACCGGTCACGGTCAGCATGCGCGAGTTCGCGAACCCCGCGTGCGCCTTCCGAGCGCCTTCGATCGCCGTGGCCGGATCGTGCTCGGAATGCACGATCAGCACCGGCGGGACGCCCTTGCCGTCCAGTTTCGGCAGCGGACGCGGTTCCTTGTCCCAGAACAGGCAGACCGACGCGTTCAGCGTGCCGCCACCCGCCAGGAGCAGGCCGCGGTCCAGGTTCCGCTGCGAAGCGCGGATCAGCGACTCGCGGGTGCCGATGAACCGTCCTTCCCCGCAAAGGGTGTTCCAGAATGTGGCGTCCTGCGCGTCCGGGTGGTCGCCCGCGGCCTCGACGGCGGCCTTGGCCTCGGCCTTCGCCTGCGGGTTCTCCATCGCGCCCCGGACCTTCACCAGCAGTTCGGCCAGCGCCGGGAAGGTCGCCTTCTTGTAGAGCATGTAGATGATGGCGGTGTCGAGCTCCATCGGCCCCTTCCCGTCCATCGGGTTGCGCGACAAGGCATAGCGGACCCGCTCGTAGGTCCGCCGGACCTCTTCGCCGTTGGTGCCGAAGTGGTACTTGGCGTCGTACCGCGCCATCCACGGCAGGAAGTCCTGCCGCCAGCGCCGTTCGAAACCGACCGGCTGCCGGTCGAACGTCTTCTGCCAGTCCGTGGTGAACTCCGTCGAGGAGTCCAGCACGAACCGTCCGGTCCGCCGCGGGAACTGCTGCGCGTAATGCGCCCCCAGCCAGGTGCCGCCGGAGTAGCCGACCCAGTTGATCTTCTCCCGGCCGAGCAGCGTCCGGAGCAGATCGAAGTCCCGGATCGTCTGATGGGTGGTGATCAGCGGGCCGAGTTCGCCACCGGCGCTCTGGCAGGACCTGGCCACGTGCTCGGCGTTGGCCAGGATCTGGTCCAGATTGCGCGGGTCACGGTCGCGCGGATCCAGCTGCCGGATGAGATCGGCCGTGCCCCGGCAGGTGACGTTGGTGCTCTTGCCGGTCCCGCGCACGTCGATCCCGATGATGTCCTGGTGTTCGCGCAGTTTCTCCTGCCCGCGGAACGTCACCGGGAACCAGCGCCCGGGACCGCCCGGCCCGCCCGGGTTGGTGAGCAGCGAGGACGTCGAAGTCCCGGTGGCCTTCAGCCTGCTGACGGCGATGGTCAGATCCTGCCGCTCGTCCGCACGACCCCAGTCCCGGGGCGTGCGGAACGTCGAGCATTCGAGCCCGCCGATATCGGTGCCTGGCGGCAACGTGACCAGTTCCTCCGCCGCGCAAGGATGCCAATCCAGCTTCTGGCCGGCGTAGTGCGCCGGGACGCTCGCCGAAGCCGTCGTGACCCCGGCGAGCAGCCCGCCCACGATCACCGGGAGCATCCCGACGGCCAAGAGCCGCTTCATGTCCTTCCCCCTTCTTCCTTGGATTCCCAACGGCTCCCGACGCTAGGACCGGGCACACCACGCGAACATCGACCGCAGGTAGCGCCGGAGGGTGGACCAAGGATCGAGGGACGGCTAGGACCTCGGCACAAGTCCCGCCGCGGCGGCCTTGCGCTGGAGTTCGCCCGGGGTCGTGGCGTTCCGCGCGTCCGGCGCCTCGGTGGACACCGCGGTGGTCCCGCCCAGCGCCTTGAAGATCAGGTCGGCTTCGGCCTTCATCCCTGCGGCGTACGGGTGATAGGCCACGGCGCGGAACAGGTTGGTGTCCTTGCCGCTCACCCACGCGGCGTCACCGGAACAGGCGTCATGTCCGAGGCTCGGCCCGTAGGTGTCGATGTAGCGGGCGCCCTGTTTGCGGGCCGCCGTCGACACGGCCTTGTTGAGCGCGCGCTCGACCTCGTCCGCCCAGGCGTAGTCGCCGTCGGCGAACGGGAGGACGCTGGGGCAGTAGCCCTTCGACGGCGCGATCCGCGGGTATCCGACCAGCACGATCGTGGCGGCGGGCGAACGTTCCCGCACGCCCTTGACCACCCGTTCGAGATTCCGTTCGGTGTTGCGGAGGGCCGCGAGCAGGGTGTCGGTGCCGTTGATCGTGAAGTGGTCCTTGCACGGCGAGCCGGTCGGATCGTCGCCGCGCAGCTCGGGACATTTGCCGATGAGGCTGCCAAAGACGCCGTAGTCGTTGCCGCCGATGCCGATGGTCACCAGGTCGGTGTCCAGGGTCAGCGCGTCGAACTGCGGCGGCACGCTGCCCAGCGCGAGGCTCGGCGAGGGCACCGTCTGCGGTCGCGTCATGTTCGTGGTGTCCGCCGACGAGCAGCTGACGTCGGTGAAGGCGCCCGCTTTGGAGTAGAGCCCGAGCTTGGTGGCGAGCCAGGCCGGGTAGTTGTTGTTCGACCGGAAGCACCAGCTCGCCTGCTGCCACGGGATCAGCGGACCCGCGGTGTAGGAGTCGCCGAGTGCGACGTACTTGCGGAAGGACGGGGTTTCGGCGGCACTCGCCGGTGTCCCCAGACTCACTAGAGAGATGACCGCCACCAGCGTGGCGAGGACAAGTCGGGCGGTACGGCGCATGGCGACCTCGTGATCCGTCGTTGGACTACCGGCCGATCCTGGCAAGTACCCACCTCCGTCCACAATAGAAGTGAGTATCTTTCACGTTTCAGGGGTTAGATAGAACGCTCTATCATGGAGAGCGTGACTGGAACGCGGGAACGCATCGTGAACGCCGGCGCCGAGCTGCTCCGGCGCAACGGGTACACCGGCACCGGGGTGAAGCAGATCGTCGAGGCGGCGAACGCGCCCTTCGGGTCGCTGTACCACTTCTTCCCCGGCGGCAAGGAACAGCTCGGCGAGGAGGTCATCCGCACGTCGGGGATGATGTACCTCGCGCTGTTCGAGATCTTCTTCGCCGACGAGCCGGACCTGATCCACGGTATCGAGGCCTGCTTCGCCAGCGCCGCCGAGACGCTGAAGGCGACCGACTACGCCGACGCCTGCCCCATCGCGACGGTCGCGCTCGAGGTCGCCAGCACCAACGAGAAGCTGCGGATCGCGACGGCCGACGTGTTCACCGCGTGGATCGAGACCGGCGCCGAGAAGCTGGGCAAGTACGGCCTCGGACCGGAGTCCGCACGGCGGCTCACGATCGCTTTGGTGAACAGCCTCGAAGGGGCGTTCGTGTTGAGCCGCTCGCTGCGGAACACCGAAGCGCTCGACGTCGCGGGAGCGTCGTCCGTGGCCTTCGCGCGCACCCTGCTGGCCTCGTGAGTGGTAAGGACGGTTAGAACCGTCCTTACCACTCACGAGGCGTCTAGCGGGAAGCGAGGTAGGCGCGCCAGTCCCCCACTGCGGAGATATCGGTCAGCTCCGGAGAGTCCACATAGGACGAACGCAGGACGGTGGCGAGGCAGGCCGCGCCGTCCTCCAGTTCGATGACGCCCAGCTCCAGTTCCGGCGGTTCGGCGGGGACGAGGTGATCCCGCAGCACCGTGAGCGGCAGGTCGTAGACCTCGCCCACGACGGACGCGGAACCGCCCTCGTGCATCGCCGGGAACCGGTCGCCGACGGAGTAGTAGTGGTACTTGGGCGCGGAGCGGGCCACACAGCACAACGGCGCGCCCTGCAACTGTTCGTGCAGCGGTCCGCCACGCATGCCGCCGCCGTTGAGGAACATCAGAACCACGACATGATCCCTTCGATCCCGAAGTACACCCCGAACACCGCGGCCAGGATCCCGAGGATCCAGCCGATCTCGCGGATCTTGCCCTTGCAGATCTTGATCAGCACGTAGGCCACCAGCCCGGCGCCGATCCCGTTGGTGATCGAGTAGGTGAACGGGATCAGCGCGATGGTCAGGAAAACCGGGATCGCGAAATCCAGGTCCCGCCAAGGGATCCGCGCGCATTGCGCCATCATCATCCCGCCGATGACCACCAGCGCGGGCGCCGCGGCCTGTGCCGGGACGATGGCCGCGATCGGCGTCAGGAACAGCGTCGCGGTGAACAACCCGCCGGTGACGATGCTCGCCAGCCCGGTCCGCGCGCCTTCGCCGACGCCTGCCGCCGATTCGAGGAACACGGTGTTCGGCGCCGATCCGGTGACGCCGCCCGCCAGCGCGCCCGCGCCGTCGACCAGCAGGATCCGGCCCATCCCCTCGACCTTGCCGTTCTTGACCAGGCCCGCCTCCTCCGAGACGGAGGTGATCGTGCCCATCGCGTCGAAGAAGCCGGAAAGCACCAGCGTGAACAGGAACACCGCCGCCGTCACCGCGCCCGCCGACCCGAATCCGCCGAAGAGGTCGATGTCGCCCAGCAGGCTGAAATCGGGATGCGCCACGACCTGGTCGGGCACCTTGGGTTCGACCAGGCCCCAGCCTTCGACGTGGAACACGCTGTTGACCAGCACGGCGAGCCCGGTCGCGACCGCGATGCTGATCAGCACCGCGCCCGGCACCCCTCGGCTCACGAGCACGATCATCAGCAGCAGCCCGAGACAGAAGATCGCGATCGGCCAGCCTTCGAGGTGGCCGGCGATGCCCATCCGCACCGGCACCGTCGACTGCGCGGAATCCGGTGTCCTGGTCACGAATCCGGCGCTGACCAGGCCGACCAGCGCGATGTAGAGCCCGATCCCGACGGTGATCGCGACCTTGAGCGCCATCGGGATCGCGTTGATGATCCGTTCCCGGACCCCGGAAACGGCCATCAGCACGATGCAGAAACCTTCGAGGACGACGAGCCCGAAAGCCTGCGCCCACGTCATCGCGGGCGCCATCTGGAAGGCGACGACACCGTTCACGCCGAGGCCCGCCGCGAGCGCCAGCGGCGCGTTGCCGACCAGTCCCATCAGGATCGTGGTGACGCCGGCCGCCAGCGCGGTCGCGGTGGTGATCGCTTCGGTGGTCAGTTTCGCGCCGGTGATGTCGGCCGACGCGCCGAGGATGAGCGGGTTGAGCAACACGATGTAACACATCGCGACGAACGTGGTGATCCCGCCGCGCACCTCGCGGCCGATCGTGCTGCCGCGGTGGGAGATCTTGAACCAGCGGTCGAGCCCGGACAGCCGCCTCGGCTCGGACGAGGGCAGGTGGGGACGCTCTGTACCTAATTGGGTCATGCCTACTCCACAACGTTGTGGGGCGGGAAGAGACTAGTAAGCCTTCTTGTCGGGTTTCGACAGCCAGGCCTGGAAAGGCGCGAAGGAGTCCGGAAGGGACAGTTGGCCGACGGGTAGTGACCAGGTCTCGCGCGGGCGGGAAAAGAGGTCGTAGAACTCGCGGTCGTCGAAACCCGCCTCGGCCGCGTCGTGGCGGTCCGCGGCGTAGACGACCTTGCCGACACGCGCCCACAGCGCGGCGGAAAGGCAGAGCGGGCAAGGCTCGCAGGAGGTCACGAGGACGCAGCCGTCGAGTTTGTAGTCGCCGATCGCCTGGCAGGCCGCGCGGATCGCGACCACTTCGGCGTGCGCCGTCGGGTCCAGCGTCGGGGTCACCTGGTTGGTCCCGGTGGCCAGCACCGAACCGTCACGGACGATCATCGCGCCGAACGGGCCACCGCCGCTTTCGACGTTCGAGGTGGCCAGCTGGACGGCTTCGGCGAGCCATTTCTGCTCGTCGGACTCCGAAATGGACAGACGGGTACCCACGGATGTGCTCCTAGCTCGGAAAAGTACGGATTATCAGGTGCCGGTGAGGTGTTCGGGACGCACCGGGACACGGGGCAGCGCGAGCCCGGTCGCCGCGCGGATGGCCGCGACGATCGCCGGGGTGGACGAGATCGTCGGCGGTTCGCCGACCCCGCGCAGACCATACGGGGCGTTGGGGTCGGGCCGTTCCAGGACGTCGATGTCCATCGGCGGCATGTCCAGCACGGTCGGGATCAGGTAGTCGGTGAACGACGGGTTGCGGATCTTCCCGCCGTCGGTCTGGATCTCCTCCATCACCGCGAGCCCGAGCCCCTGCGCGGAACCGCCCTGGATCTGGCCGAGCACCGCCTGCGGGTTCAGCGCCTTGCCGACGTCCTGCGCGCAGTCGAGCGCGACGACCTTGATCAGGCCGAGTTCGGTGTCGACGTCCACGACCGCGCGGTGTGCCGCGAAACCGTACTGGACGTGTGCGTTCCCTTGCCCTGTCTCGGGATCGATGGGCACCGTCGGGCGGTGACGCCATTCGACGGTCTCGTCGAAGACCTCGTCGCCGAGGACGTCGGCGAGGTCCGCGAGCACGCTGCCGTCGGCGGAGACGACCTTGTTCGCGACGACGTTCAGCTTCCCGTCCGCGGCGAGTTTGCCCGCCAGATGCTTGTGCAGCCCGGAGCGCACCGCGACGCACGCGGCCTGCACGGCGCCGCCGGTGACGTAACTCTGCCGGGAGGCCGACGTCGAACCGCCGTTGCCGATGTTGGTGTCCATCGGCAGGATCGTCACCTGCTCGATGCCGAGTTCGGTCCGCACGATCTGCTGCATGATCGTCACCAGGCCCTGGCCGACTTCGCAGGCGGCGGTGTGCACGGTCGCGGCGGGTTCGCCGCCGACGAGCTGCAACCGCACGCGGGCGGTCGAGTAGTCGTCGAAACCCTCGGAGAAACAGATGTTCTTGATGCCGACCGCGTACCCGACACCCCGGACGACGCCTTCGCCGTGCGTGGTGTTGGAGACGCCGCCGGGCATCCGGCGCAGGTCCAGTTCTTCGTGTGCCACGGGCAACGGCTTGGCGCGCAGGCGTTCCAGCAGTTCGGCGACCGGGGCGGCCGAGTCGACGATCTGCCCGGTGGGCATGACGCTGCCTTCGGCCATCGCGTTGCGGATCCGGATGTCCACCGGGTCGATCCCGCACGCTTCGGCGAGCTTGTCCATTTGGGACTCGTACGCGAAACCCGCCTGCACCGCGCCGAAACCGCGCATCGCGCCGCACGGCGGGTTGTTGGTGTACACACCCCAGCAATCGACCGAAGCACTGTCCACATTGTACGGACCGACACCGAGCGTGGCCGCGTTCGCCACGACCGCGCCGGTGGACGACGCGTACGCACCGCCGTCCAGGTACAGCTTCGCCTTCACATAAACGAGCCGGCCGCCCTTGTCGGCCCCGTGCTCGTAGTACATCTTCGCCGGATGGCGGTGCACGTGGCCGTAGAAGGATTCCTCGCGGTTGTAGACCATCTTGACCGGCTTGCCGGTGTGCAGCGCCAGCAGACACGCGTGGACCTGGATCGAAAGGTCCTCACGGCCGCCGAACGCCCCGCCGACCCCGCCGAGCGTCAGCCGGACCTTGTCCTTGGGCAGGCCCAGCGCGGCGACGATCTGCTGCTGGTCGACGTGGAGCCATTGCGTGGCAACATAAAGGTCGACGCCGCCTTCGGTGTCCGGGATCGCCATTCCCGACTCCGGCCCGAGGAAGGCCTGGTCCTGCATACCGACCTCGTAGACGCCGGACACCACGACGTCGGCCTTCACCGACTGGTCGCCGTGGCGGATCTTGGCGTACCGCACGACGTTTCCGCCGGGGTGCAGCTCGGCGCCCTCTCCGGCGGCGGCCTTCTCGGAATCCGTCACCGGTTCGAGGACCTCGTAGGAGACCTTGATCCGTTTCATCGCGCGGCGCGCGGTCTCGGGATGGTCCGCGGCGACGAGCGCGACGGGCTCGCCCTGGTAGCGCACGACGTCGACGGCGAGCACCGGCTGATCCGCGTGCTCCAGGCCGTACTTGTTCACGCCGGGCACGTCTTCGTGCGTCAGCACCGCGTACACCCCTTGCACGGCAAGGGCTTCGGTGATGTCGATACCGGTGATCCGCGCATACGGATGCGGGCTGCGCAGCGTCGCGCCCCACAGCATGTCCTCGTGCCACAGATCCGAGGAGTAGGCGAACTCGCCGCGCACCTTGACCGTGCCGTCGGGCCGCTGCGGGCTCGCGCCCACGCCGTTCTCGGTGGTCCGCTTGGAGACTTCAGTGGTGGTCATACCGTCTCCCTCAGCCGGGCACTGGCCACGGCCAGCTCACGGGCGATCTCGTCTTCGGATTCCTCGCGTAGCGCGCCGCGGTCGACGACGGTCGCGCCGCCGACGAACAGCCGCTCGACCGGCGGGGTCGTGCCGAGCACCAAGGCGGCGACCGGGTCGGTGATCCCTGCGTAGTTCAGGCCGTTCAGGTTCCAGACCGCGAGGTCGGCCAGCTTGCCGACCTCGATCGAGCCCAGGTCCTTCTGCCTGCCGAGGCAGCGCGCGCCGCCCATCGTGCCCATCCACAGCGCCTCGCGCGTGGTCAGCCCGCGCGGTCCGCCGCGCTGCCGCGCCTGCAGCAGCGCCTGGTGCAGTTCCTCGCCGAGGCCACCGGATTCGTTGGACGCCGCGCCGTCCGCGCCGAGCCCGACCGGCACCCCGGCGTCGAGCAGCTGCCGGACCGGGGCGATCCCGGCGCCGATCCGCCCGTTGGACGTCGGGCAATGCGCCGCACCGGTGCCGGTGGCGCCCATCCGCCGGATCGCCTCCGGGGCCAGGTGGATCGAGTGCGCGAGCCAGACGTCGTCCGCGAGCCAGCCGAGTTTGTCGGCGTACTCGGCCGGGGTGCAGCCCACTTCGGCGAGGCACTGCTTCTCCTCGTCGACCGTCTCGGCGAGGTGCGTGTGGAGCCGGACTCCCTTGCGGCGCGCCAATTCCGCCGCGCCGGTCATCAGCCGCTCGCTCACCGAGAACGGCGAACAAGGACCGGCCGCGATCTGCAGATGCGCGCCGGCGGAGTCGTCGTGGAACCGGTCGATCGCGGCCTCCGTGCCGAGCAGCGCGGCCTCGGTCTCTTCGACGAGGTTGTCCGGCGGGAGCCCGCCCTGGGACTCGCCACGGTCCATCGAGCCGCGTACGACGTGCAAGCGCACGCCGACGCGGATCCGGGCGGCGGCAAGGGCTTCGACCTGGTCTCCGCCGTCACGCGGGAAGACGTAGTGGTGGTCTGCGACCGTGGTGCAGCCGGTGGTCGCGAGGCGGGTGAGCCCGGCGGTGGCCGCCGCGTGCGTGATCTCGGCGTCGAGCCTGCCCCAGACCGGGTACAGCGCGACCAGCCATTCGAAGAGCGTGTGGTCGGCGGCGAGACCGCGCGTGGCCCACTGGTAGAGATGGTGGTGGGTGTTGATCAGGCCGGGCGTGACCAGGCAGCCGGAGCCGTCGACGCGTTCGTCGTACTCGCCGTCGGGCGCCTTCCCCGCGCCGACCGCCGCGATGCGCTCGTTCTCGATGACGACGTGGCCCGAGGCGTGCTCGGTGCCCGAACCGTCGACGGTGGCGATCGCGGCGTTCTCGATGACGGTCTTCACGCGGTCCCTCCCCTAGTCGCGGCCAGCCGGACGGCGTCGAGGATCTTCTCGTATCCGGTACACCGGCAGAGGTTCCCCGCCAGCGCCTCGCGGATCTCTTCGTCGGCGGGGTTTTCGACCCGGTTGAGCAGATCGTGCGCGGCGACCACGAGGCCGGGGGTGCAGAAGCCACATTGGACGGCGCCCGCGTCCACAAAGGACTGCTGGACCCGGTCCAGCTTGTCGCCCTCGGCGAGCCCCTCGACCGTGCGGACCTCGCGGCCCTCGACCTGACCGGCCGCGACCAGGCACGAACACACCGGGACGTCGTCGAGGTACACCGTGCAGGAACCGCATTCGCCCTGTTCACAAGCGTTCTTGGAACCCGGGAGGCCAAGCCGCTCGCGGAGCACGTAGAGCAGGCTTTCGCCCTCCCAGACGTCGTCGGCCTGGCGGGACTCGCCGTTGATCGTCACGTTCACGCGCACTCGCGTTCACCCTTCTGGAAGTCGTTCCACGCCCAGGTCAGCGTCCGCCGCGCCAGGACGGACAACGCGTGTTTGCGGTAGTCGGCGCTGCCGCGGACGTCGTCGATCGGCGACGCCGCCTCCGACACCAGCTCGCCGAACCGGCGTTTGACGGAATCCGTGAGCGACGCCTTGGTGGACCAGGGAAGTTCACCGCCGAGGTACTCCTCCGCCGCGGTCGCGCGACGCGGGGTCGGCGCCGCCGAGCCGACCGCGGCGCGGATCTCGCGGGTGTCGAGATGCAGAGCCAGCGCGAACGAGCAGACCGCGATGACCATCGCGTTGCGCGTCCCGACCTTGGCGAACTGCTGCGGGCCGACCTCGGCGGGCAGATGCACCGCGGTGATCAGCTCGTCGGGTTCGAGGGCGTTGCGCTTGACCCCGAGGTAGAACTCCTCGGCCGGGATCAGCCGCGTACCCCGGACGGACGCGGCCTCGACCTCGGCCCCGAGTACGAGCAACACGGGATGCGTGTCTCCGGCGGGCGAGGCGGCGCCCAGGTTGCCGCCGACGGTGCCGCGGTTGCGGATCTGGGGCGAGCCGACGGTGCGGGAAGCCATCGCCAGCGCGGGCAGAACTTCACCCAGCTCAGCGATCACCCGGACGTAGGGCACCGAGGCGCCGAGGCGGATCTTGCCGTCGGTCTCGGTCCACTCGGCGAGTTCGGTGACGCGGTTGAGGTCGAGCAGCGCGCCGGGGCGGCGGTGGTCGAAGTTGAGCTCCACCATGACGTCCGTACCGCCCGCGATGGGCACCGCGTCGGGTCGCTCTGCCTTGACGGCGAGCGCCTCGGCCAGCGTGCTGGGGCGCAGGAAATCCACTCTCGGGCTCCTCGGTTCGGCGGCGATGTGTGACGGCTGACTCAGTAGACGCCCTGCGCCCGTATGGCGGCAACGGTGCCGAAGCATGAAATCTCCCCTGCACGCGCCGGTCGTTTTGTGCTTTCCTACAAACCTGATGACGACCGTGAAAACTCTGCTCGCGCTGCCCGGGCTGCGCTTGCGCGTACGCGCCGGGACGGCTCTGCTCGACCGTCCGGTGTCCCGGATCTACGTCACGGAACTGCCCGATCCCGGGCGGTACGTGTCGGCGGGCGAATTCGTCCTGAGCGGGTTGCTGTGGTGGCGCGGGCCGGGTGATTCCGAAGCCTTCGTCGCCGCGCTGGCGAAGGCCGGGGCGGCGGCGCTGG
>Ga0307518_10000754_pt1 | contig 24370 bp, 15 predicted proteins | sample 25_EM_MG_FD_203889 | JGI IMG/M metagenome (GOLD analysis project Ga0307518, IMG submission 203889) | Populus trichocarpa ectomycorrhiza microbial communities from riparian zone in the Pacific Northwest, United States - 25_EM | ecosystem: Host-associated > Plants > Roots > Unclassified | place...
CACCCCCCCCCCCCCCCCCCCCCGCCCCCGCCCCCCCCCCCACGCAATGGACCCCTGAAACTATTCTAAACCACCTGAATTCACAGTAGTTTTTTCAGCACAAATAACTACAGACAAAATAAAACCGAGTAAAGTATGAAATTGCAGCTACATGATAGGAATATCATAAAATTATAGAAATGCAGCTTATCAGTGTATAATGATAGGCACAAACACAGGAAAAAAATAGAAATGGATAGATAACAAGAATAAAGTTGTAAAGTTGGCAACAAGAGATGACATCACGTAGCTATTTCTTAAAACTAGTTTATTCACACAAAATGCATAGGAATATATAATTCACAGAAATTTTGTATAGTCTTAACATTTTTAAACTAAATAATAAAGTACCAAGCATTGACTTTATGTTCATTGAAGAACAGTCCAAAGAGTATATATTGTGGAATATTCCCAACAATTTTTTTCTTTAACTTTTCTAATGAATCCAGACACCCAGGAATGAAAGCATAAATGACAAGTCAAGCAAAAAACATGTCCAATTTCTGTCCTAGAAAGTAACCCCTAGATGCTAAGGCACTTTTATTCGCCGGAAAGTATCTTTCTTTTTAAAATTGGTTTTATAAAAAGTAAATTTTTAAAAAATAAATTATTTTTTAATATTTAATAGTGTCATAAAAAAATAATTTCAAAATTACTTTTAGTTTTACTATATCATAAAAAATCAAATCTAAAAAATAAAAAATTAATTAATTTTATAAATTATTTTAAATAAAATAAATAATAATAAAAAATGGAGGCTAAATTTTTTAGATAAATAAAATTAAATAAGGATGAAAATAAAAAAAAAATTATAAATTATTTTAAATAAAAGATAGCAATAAAGATAGAAATTAAATCTGATAGATAAAAAATTTTAATTAAAAAACAAAAAAAAATAATGAAAATTAAAGTTAATATAAAAATAAAATTTAAAAATAAACTAAAATAAAATATATAATAATTAAAATATTGATAAATAAATTTAATATAATCAATAAATAATAATTTTTTTTTATTTTTTTATAATTTTTAGATAATATTTTACGTTCAAAATAAAAATATTAAAAAAAAATCAAATTAAATTTTTATTTAACTAGAAAATATTTTCTAATGATCAATTTTTTAATCATAAATAAATATAAAAAATAATTTATAAAATTAATTATTATTTTTTAATGTAAACAACATGTCCCTCCATCATTTTATTTTTTATAAATTTTTTTAATTTATAAAAAACATTTTTCAAATCAAACCGGCCTTAATGCTTTAGTTCGTCATTATTATAACAGAGACAACATATCCCTCCGCCACTGCAAAACCCTGCAAGATGCAATAAAAACCAAATTCCAGCTAAAAAACAAGGTCACCAAAAAAAAGTTCACAGCCCAAAAACTTAAAGGCAAAAAAGACATTAAAATTTGCAAAATTTCAAGAATTCCCAAACAACCCATTTCAGGTATAGTAAAACCAAGCAGAAACGCCATAAAAGAACAAGCAAGCCTTCACACCCGCAATCAAGAGTTACAAAGAAACACATATGTAAATAAAACTAAAACTTGATATCAAGATGTACAAACAGCGAAATGTAAACAGTGAATAATGTACAGTGAGAATTTACCTGGCTAAAACTTCAAGCTTTGGCTGTAAAAAGCTCTTCTTTTTCTTTGATGTTAAAGCATACCCAACCACCACCAGTTTCTGTGGCTGTTGTATAGATAAAGACAACGACTTCACTTTCTCCTCCTCTTCTTTTTCAGGTGGCATTTCTCCGTGTATCCTCATAGCCCGCAAAAGTCAAAACCCTCTAATCACAACAAGATCAAATTTTTGCTTTGTGGGTTCTCTCTATTTACTCTTGTTTTCTTAAAAGATGGAACCTTTTTTGTTTGCAGAAAGATTGTGTAAGTTGATTAGTAATCCCTAGAAAACAAGAAAAGATAAGAACCTGGATGGTTTCAATATTTCTTTTCGAGTATCTTCGTGTGTTTGTTTGTTTTGCGTTTCTCTCTGTTTATCACGGTCAGGATACAGAGAGAGGGGTGGCGCTGGGAGTCGGTTCAGTGAGTATTTCTTGCAGGGTATAGATTGGTTGTTGCTATAAACATGTGTAAGCGTGCCTCGGTCTGTCTTTTTGAATTAAAAGTTGCAGAGATTATGGATTTTTGTAAGGAATATTAAATTCAATTTGCAGAGGGAGACAGTGAAGTTGGAGAGAGGTGATTTTGCTTTATTTTGGAATTTGGAGTGTGGATTGCCCGAAGCTGCTTCTTGTTATATATATAAGAAAGACTTGGATTTGGAAGGTTGCTTTTTCTTATATTCTCGTTTTACCCCCTACTGGCTGTTACTCCACCAAACTCCAGAACGAGCTCCAAAATAATAAATGATAGAAAGTTTATTTGTGATCTGGTGGTATGGTTTCTTCAGATTTTCATTTAGATATCCTGGGATTATTTTTAATGGAATTTCTGTATTATAGAACAATAAAAAGATTGATAAAAAGTAGTGTGTGTATGACAACATAAGAAAACAAAAACATGTTTGGTCTCCTAAAATAGTGTATATATATAGTCTTCGTCTTCTTACTCTCCTGTCCAGGCATTGAAAAAACAGAAAAAAGAAAACAAACTCTTCCTCGCTGTCTTGGACGATGCAAGATCAACGAAGACAAAATATTATTTCTTCATTGTCTTCTTACACTCCTGTGTAGGCAAAATTGTTTCAAGGACAAATGGTACGACTCATAAAAATTAATCACTATATAATCGAAGTGTGATGTTAGTTTAATTTTTATATATTGTTTTGTATGTATATCTATTTTATTTTTTGTTATTTGATCTAAAATTTAGATTTAATTTCTAAATTAAATAAATATAGTTTTTTATCTTTAAAAAATAGATTAAACTTTCTTTAATTATTAAATTCAACATAAAAAAAAGCTAGTTCACATTAAATCAAGGGTTTTTTTAAAAAAAAAATATACTTTAACCTGACATCATTTTAGTTGCCAGGACAGTTAGCTCTAAATTGGATCTTCAATGCAATATGCTAACAGGCAAATGTAGAAGATTAATAAAAAATTTGCAATATACTACTGATTCTTATTCTTTATATCCTGCACATAATAATAATAATAATAATATGCTTTTTATCCCATATAAACAGAATAGCCAATTTGGCAATAACATATATTAGAAGATTACCTAGTTAGGATTATTCACTTCTTGACGGATTTTCTTAATTAAGAATCCACTAAAGTTAAACAAAAGAATGGGGCCTACAAATTTATTCTCCTCTATTTTTTATTATTATTTTTTGCTTAGAGAATAGATTATTGGAGTCTCTTGATATCCAATAAAAAATGCTTTTTCGTGCTAGGAATATACTTGCAGAAACATGCAGAGAATATGCTTGGGCAGGCCAAATCAAATGTGTCATCGCTCGACCAACAGAGGGGGGGAAGGAGGGATGCTTTTTAATGAAATTTAATTTATAGATAAATAATTTCCTTTATCTTAAAATCATCGACCAAAGTATCTCTAATCAATCAACTACTCCATAGTTCTTCCTTCCTTCCTTCCTTTTTATTTAAATAAATTTGTTCTGACGTTGTCCTCGTTATGCAAGTTTGAGTCGTTGATTTACAAGTCAATATTATTCTATTTACAAGTCAATATTTATTCACGCTAGTATGCTAGAAAAAAACAAAATAATACACTTAAAATGGCATTTCCATTATTTATTTTAGAAAAGGATAAATTCTTGACGCTGCAGAATTTTGAAAATATTTATGAGGTCTGGTTATTGAGCCTCGTGAACCATTCTTACTAAAACAGTTCCAACCGCATGCCATCCCTCCTCTTGTTTACCTGACTGGAATTTTTATTTTTATTTTTTTGTTATGATTGCTCCGTCTACTGTACCTTTACAAAAATATTAATGGACTTCAAACCCTAAAAAAAGTGTGTGTGTCTATATAATAGTATGATAAATTAAATACAACTCCTCCGATTAGACCTAATCCGAAAGACAAACTGTACAATATTTTAAATATGCGTTATATTAATTTGTATTTATATATGTGCTAATGAGATTCGATCTTATACTTTTCAGTAGTGTCCACTAAGAACCATATCCATGCAAGAGAGTATTGGATTCCTAATCATCTAAAACAACAAAAAGGTATTTGAGATCATAATGATATTGCGAATCAATAATTGGACAATATTTTAACAGCACATGGAAGTTGAAATTGTAGATGTCCCCTGGATGATCTACTAATTTAATTAGGATTAGTGGGTCTCGGTTTCAAACTATACAGGGAATTAATTAAGAATTGGATATAAGAAGAAGAGAACAACAATATTCTCATCTTTGATCACACCATACACTTGTGCTAATTAACAATTGGTTAGGTGCAGGAGCACCTTATCTGCTCAAAAACAAGAAAAAAAAAATAAGAGAGGGAGAGGAAGCATGCCTCTGCAAGTATCTCTTGTTGTTGGAGAGGGGAAGATTTCTAGCTCTTGTTTATTTTGCTACTATGCTTCATGTTTCGCATTATACACGTGCCACACGTTTGAGTTTCATATCCCACTTCGAGAACAGCCAGCATGCTATTGGAGTTGTTCCTGTCAACGCCAGTTCAAGATATAGCATAATTAGGTCCGAAAATATTTTAAAATATATGTGGTGGAGATAATCAATCTATTTGTACAGTAACAAGAGCTAGCCCCGAACGCTCAAACGAGTTCATATGAAACGGGTTTGGTTGGCTGATTCATGATTGATGGTTTGGTATGAGCAACAGCGGATCCTGTGAGTTGTGTTTTTCTTGGAAGTATACGCGTTAATTTGGAACTGAAATATCCTCTTGGATCTCTTGTTGTAGCTGCATGCAAATGTTTCCTATGAAAAATACTTGTAAGTTGTAAATTGCATGATCCTCCCATGCTAGCTAGCTATAGGGCTGCAATGCCTGCAGGACCAGGATTTGTCTTAACTTCCACGTGAATTGTAATAGCTACAGCAGATTGAAAAGAAAGAGCTTGTAATGTTTGGTCACATGCCTAACCTGCGCAGAGATGTCTCCAGTTATCCGAAATTGGACTCTAGCTCAACAATTCATTTGCTCTACAAAAGATATGAAATAGTTAGCACTTAGCACAGAACACCAAACTTAATGGAAAAAATTAAAAAGGATTGAATCGCAGTTGATGCTAACGAAATGTACCAACAAATTAGGCGTCGCGCGTTTCCTGAAATGATTTAATTAAGTGCTGAAGTTGGTTTCCTAAGAGATCATGTCGATCTGGAATTGCCTGAGTATTCACTGGCTCACACCTCCATTTTGGACATTAGTTGTGTGAATTACAAGCAATGAAAAGTTAATAGGTTAGTTGGATTAATCAGGTCGACATGAGCCAACTTCAAACAATGTTGTTTTGAAAAGGAAAAAAAAACAAGATTCTCTGACAAAGTTGCTCGGGTCAACTATATCAATTCATGTTTTGGATTATTATTTTTTTGTTTCCTGCTTTAATCTCTTACATGGCAAATCATGCTCCAAAGAACATGACTTTATGTGGATTGATCGGAGACAATTAAATCACGGCCACAACAAAATAACAATGTGATGCACATGAAACACAACAAGTGTTTGGGCGGAGATGCATTGACTCTTGTGACAACATAGTAATCATTTGATAGCTCAAAGTCATGGCAGCACTATCTTTTTTTGAAAGTGTTCGAACTGTAGTGTGGAGACAATTTGGGAGATTTTATTTTAATAGAGAGACAGGAAATCCTTTCAACCTTGGAGTTTTCGTTCATTGAACTTGCTGGTGTCCAGAACTGAAAAGTTAAAAAAGGAAGGAGAGGTTTGTATCACAGGGTTTCAAATTTTGATTTTTTTTTTCTTAAAATTATTATTTTTTATGGTGTTTTTGAATTATTTTTATATGTTAATATTAAAAATAAATTTTTAAAAAAAATACTTTAAAATACGACTGGCCGCTACAAAGCAAATCCCATAATAGATTTTGCTCGGGGAGAGGAGGGGAACGATTTGGATTTGGGCCATTTGGCTGATGTGGCCTATTAAGGGCGAAGTAACGGCCTGCCAGGTATGGGCGACTGGAAGTGGTCAGAATTAAAAGATTTTTGTGCTGGTTTACAACTACGACCATCTTCAAGTTCAGATTTACCTCTGGTCAGCTGGCAACCGTTCCACTGACTTTGGCCACAAATTTCAAATTTAAAATGTAAACTTTTCCTTTTTACTTCTAAATTATAATTACAGCAAGAAATTAGTTTCTAGTTTTTAAAGAATGAGTGCCACGTTATGATTATAATAAATTAAAGTAATCAAATTTCTTTTATATACAAAGAAATTCACCGCACTATATGTGAGAAAAAACATATTGCACTATTCATACTCGTATATTAGAGATCTTGCTGTGGCTTTTGTTTTAAAACCAAATAAAAAATTATTTAGTTAACCACTTAATTTCTGTTCTTAGCATTATATCCTATATATAATTGTATTTTGAACTTTGATTACATAGAAATTAAAATAATATTTTTATTTATTTATTTTACATTAAAAATTCTATCTCAATAATATTAACCGCACACACGTATTTTATAAAACCTACCATTTCAAAACCCCAACTAACAATAATTTTAGAAGCAACAAGAAATATCTTTAAAGACAGTTTTTTTTTTACGAGAAATATCTTGCTCTTCATAGCCACACACAATAAGGACCTCCATTCGACCTAAGATTTTGAATTTCATAATTTTTCTTCTTGATGCAAGAGATTATTGAAAATTGTGTTCAGCACATAGTAAAGGAAGCAGACAAAGTGGTAGGTATCATATGATTGACGATATACATGAAGGGTCAAAACAACAAAATAGATGAGATGGGCAGTAATAAACAAAAGAACGTGCAAACAGAAAATGGCTGCATGCACCTTATAGAATTTCAAGTGGTCCTTCCCAATCCCAACAACGTAAATTATTAAGAGGAAAGAAAGAGCAAGTCGATCACTGTTAAATTGAGCATGTGGCGGATGCAGGAAGTCATTTGAAAAGTAAAAGTGTTGCAAGTGAATTGCTAGATACTGCAAGCTAAATCTATTTTTTCCAAGCAGTTGTGAAGCTCAGAAATGGTGAAGTGATCTGTCAAGTGATACACTGCAAAAGCTATTGGCCTTGGAAGCTGAACATCATTGGGTTCAGCACAATGTATATTGGAATGTGGTGATTGCAAACTAACATTGTAGTGAGGGTGAGAGGCGGGAAATGAGGCATCCAGAGAGCAGTCAGTAAGGCTCATGAATTAGTCAGAAGCAGCATATCAAATGCAAGTATATTTGAAGGCAAGAAGAAATGTGTGAACAACATAAAAATCAATAAAAGAGGAGGCCAGTCTGAGTCAATCAGCAAATTAAAGAAGGAATCAGTTATATTGAGTAATTGCAGTAGAGTATGGCTTTGTTGAGAACACAAACAAGCATGGAGGGCCACAATGGGCCATTTTTTTTTTTTCAACAAAGAACCTGCTCAAAACTGGCGCCTGCTCTCACCACAGGGCCACGACAGGCATGCATAACCCCATGATAAGAACAGCAACGAAAAAACCCTGAGAAGCCTAGAGCCTGTTTTTTTTTAAAGCAAAAGGACCCTGTAAAAATTTGTTCATCAATCCATCACTCCTAATGCAGCAAGCAATCCACAAATAAAAGCATATGTCAACACTCTAAAGACAACAGACAACTCAAGGCCTAACAACAGAATAATGTTAATCATTAAATCCAAGGTTAATTTCAGGGGGAAATGAAGAACAAAAGTACCTGGAAAAGTAGCTTATCAACAGAGTAGCCAAACAGCCCCAACAAACCCAAATATTCCTGATAAAAGACAACAAATCAAATAAAAGGATCCAAAACAACCTGGAAGATAAACAAAAAGAAATGAGCACCGATTAAAGGAATAAAAGGTGGGAAAAAAAAAGACACCAGCCGAGCACAAACAATGTCAGAAACTGAGTTGATAAAAACCAAAGCCACTACTACACCTTAGAGAGAAGCACACTAGGGGAAAAAAACAAGGCGAAATTCAATTGATAGGCATGAAAATCCTGCCTAACACAAAATAAAGGACGTAAAGGCATGGCAAGTCTAAGAACAACAGTTGCATTACAGAAAAAGAAAATCACATAAGTAGTACATGAAGTGACAACACAGCAAGCAGAGTTCAACGAAAAGAGCAACTGAAGCAAGTTAAACAAACCAAAACAGTAGGGAAAGAACAAACCTTATACAATTCAACAGCATTAGAGACCCAAAGAGAGGCTAGATGAACTAAAATCCCCTAACTAAATGTCTACACCTCTAGAAAACGTCCAATCCGATACAATAAGCAGCAACACCCCTAAGGACCAAGTACCCAGTCCAGTGTACATTAAATGCAAAGTCATCGTCGCGCGCCATCTTTTTCTGAGCCAAGACTCACAACCAATCAAACCAAACCCAGCCACAGCCAGAACAAAGGCAGACGGAGCAAAAAAAAAAACCTCCTCTGGAATTCCAAGCCTGCAACTGGAGCCTCTGCAGACTAAAAAAGCCGCCAACGCCCCCGCGAGTCTGAGCCAAGACTCACAACCAACCAAAATTAAACCCAGCTATAGCCAAAACAAAGACAGACAGGTAAAAAAAAATTGGCCTCCTGGATTCCCAAGCCTGCAACTGGAGCCTCTGCAAGCAAAAAGAAACCAAGGGCAAAGAAAACGCAGCTCACCCAGCTCCCAAATGAAAAGCAAGAGAAAGAGCCGCCAACGCCTCCCGCAAGCCAGCTGGACCCAGGCACTGCGAGAGCTGGGAGAACAAACCAAAGCCAAAAGAAGGCAATGGCAACCCCATCCGAGAGCCCGAAACCATGTTGCAGCCAAGACCAAATCACCCCTGAGCCTGGGAGACGAATAGGCGCAAAGGCAAATCAAGCATGTCCACAGTGCAGAGAGTTTGGATCCGCTGTGCCAACACAATTCTTTTCCCACGCGATTTAGATTTCTTGTAGTAATAATAATAATAATAATAATAATAATTTTTTATTATTATTGATTATGTTATTATAAATATTATTATTACTATTATTATTAAAACATTAATTATAATGTTGTTACCACTAATATTATAACTATAATTATTACAATTATTATTATTAATATCATAACTATTATAATAAACTATTAATATTACTATTATTATCATTAATATCATTTCTATTATTATTATTATTATTATTACTATTGCTGCTAATTTCATCATCATCATTACTACTATTACTATTATTGTTGTTGATATTATCATTATTATTATTATTATTATAAATATTATTATTACAATTATCATCACCATCATTATTGTTGCTATTATAATAAATTATTATTATTATTACTATTATTATTATCATTTTTATTATTAATAGTATTGTTAATATCATTCTTATTATTATTATAACCACTACAACTATCATTACATTGTTATTATTATTATAACAAAGATCATAAATTTGTTTTGAATGACAAAATTAAAAATCATAAAAACTCTTGACAAAAATTATTATTATTATTACTATTATTATTATCATTTTTATTATTGATAGTATTGTTAATAATATTGTTAATATCATTCTTATTATTATTATAGCCACTACAATTATCATTACATTGTTATTATTATTATAACAAATATCATAAACTTGTTTTGAATGAAAAAATTAAAAACCATAAAAACTCTTGACAAAAAGCAAAGGAAACAAGTAAAGGGAAAAAGAAAAAGGATCAAATTGAAATAAATATTATTATTATTGAAAAAAAATCATAAATTTGATATAAAAGATAAAATTAAAAACTATAAAACCCTTGACAAAATAGCCAATAAAAATAATAACAAATCAAAAGCATAAGGACCGGATAAAAAAACATCATATGTACAAATCATAATTAAATTGAAAAAAAAATTAAAAGAACGATCTCTTAAATGAAAAACAAAATACATGAGAAATTATAATTGAATTTCTAAATTGAAAAAAAAACTCACATCAAAGCAATAAAAACAAGAAATTAAAAGAATAAGAACTAAAATTAAAAATTGAACAACAAAGAGGATAATGATATACTTTACATGTTAGAAGAGAAAAAAAAGAAAAAAAAAGAAAAACAAATGACTATCGGCGACAATACGACCATCACACGCCTGCACGCGTCACGTCATGTGGAAGAAGAGACAGTTCCGCATGCAGCGAGACAACGAATAACTAGATTTAGCCATCAAGTGATGTCATGCGTGCCACCTGAATAACGTAAATACCACCCACTAGCTGGCTCGTTTGAAATATACGCCAACAAATTTTTAAATAAAAAATTAGAAAGAAAATGTGAAAAATAAAAAAAAACCTTATAAACCTATTAATTACACAGAATATCAGTGTGAAAATACCGAAATAACCTTAAAGACAAAACTTATTTTTTGTTTTTTTTAATGTAAAAAACATGCTTTCAATACACATGAATAATAAAAAAACCATAAACACCCTTACCCAACAGCTAAATCATTTTTGTTTTTATCTCGAGTACAAATAAATATTTTTACTATTAAAAAGCATATGAAATGTCAGGAAAGTTGTTGATTAATAGATATAAATTTTGTTGTTTCATGAGGTAAAAATATGTTCTTAACGACTAATGAGCTGGTGAAAAAGACCAACAAACCTCTAAGCTTCAAGACTTAAGTTTTTCTTCCTCGAGAGTAAAAGAATAATTTTTTTATAGCAATTCAGGGTAAAACTGCGTGGAGAACTACAATGAAACTCCCATGATTTTTAGCTTTTATTTTAATAATAAAGATTTATAGGAAAGATAAATTCAAGATATAATAATTTTTCAAGAATAGATTAAATATAATTAAATATATAAAAAAATTGAATGGAAACACCTTTAAAAATATAAGCATATGTGAAGTGATTTTCTTTGAATATTATTATTTAGGAAGCCAAACGACAAATTAAGTGATTCTTAGAAACAAATATGTCATCTGCTGGAAAGACGGCCTCTTTGGTTTCAATTTTTTTAACGAGCTTAATTTTAACGTAGCCAGAAGAGGAGGCGAATTCATGGCTGACCTCCTCGCATAGCGTTGGAGCACTTTTCACCATAACAATGCTATGCTTTTTTTCTTTCTTTTTGTATTTCGTTTTTTCTTTTTTCAATCTCATTATTTAATACCGGGATTGGGAGACCGAGCTTTGTAATTTTCTTTAATTTGTTTTTTACAAAGTTTTCATAGTTCTTGGATGACGATGCAACAATGTTATGCCTTGTTTTGGTTTTTTACTTAGTTATTTTTTCGTTGTCATCGATAAATGTTGGGATTGTTGAAAATTAAGATTTATATAATTTTTTAATTTGTTTTTTATTAGGTTATTTTAGTTTTATTATTTAAATCACGAGTTTATCAAGTCAATTTATATTGACTCGAGTTATTTTTTAATTTAATTTATTTTTGATTTAATTATTTATTACTATTTTTGTTATGAATTAAACCTCCCAATCTATCATATTTGTTTTATATGGGCTAACCTAGTCTTATAAAATGGGTTGTGGGTTAGCTCAAGTTGTTGTAAGTTGTTTTCTGTTATTTTTAGTTTGTATTTTACTAGGTTATCTAAATATAATTACTCAATTTACATGTTTAACAGATTAATCAGAGTTGATAGAATATGTTACAACTTAATATTTTTAAAAGATGTTGTTTAATATGTTGTTGTTTTATTTTTTTTAAATATATTGTTTTGAATTTCTCTTGTCAAACCACATTCTTATCGATTGTCCAGGTTGTTACTGGATTTGCCAAGTAGACCGGGTCACACCAAGTCAACCCCCACATTATTTAACTTGAAAATTGAGTTTCATGATGATCTGTTATAGTTTGTTTTATATAGGATTATCGTGATCTAAAAAAAAATACCTTGACATTGGTTTGATGCTCAATTTTGTAAAAAAAAAAAATTAATTAGAAATTAAACTTTATAATTTATTTTAATTTGTTTTATCCGGGGTTATAATGATCTTAAAAAAAAAATCCTGGTATTTGATTGATGCTTGATTTTGCGAATTTTTTTTTAATTTTATTGTTTTAAAATGTTTTTAGGTCCTTTGATTTTTTTTTATATAATTTAATATTGCATTAATTTGAAATTTAACTTTATATTTTATTTATTTTTTATAAATTTATTATAGTATAAAAAAAATCCTAACTGAGTTAATCATTGATTCTAGGAAAAGGAATCGATTTTAGTGTTTGAAAGCGTTTTTATTGATTTTTTTGCAACAAATAGAGTTTTGTAATTTACGAGTTCCACTCAATATATATTTTTATGTTGAAAAAAATACATGGCTCGACCCTTAGCGTAGCGTGTCCCTAGAAACTAAACAGGATCGAATCATTTCTATTACAATTGCTCGAGTAAATTTTGGTTAGAAACCTTCTAAAAAAGTTCCGTTTAGAAAACGACCACAAAAAAAATCTATGCCAAAATTCAAGATCTCGTTGAAATAAACTTTGCAACGGCACGTAGTCTTGGGTCCACCGGGACCATATTACACTCACCCTGACCACTACTGTCCGCAAACTGCCGTCCGTACAGGTTTGTGTCACCGTAAGCACTGAACAGCCTGCATCTTCTGGCTCCCTGAGCTGCCTTTCTTTCCAATCAAATGGCCCATAAGTCCTGCGGTCCAACCCCTTGTCATTACTTTTCCTTGCAAAGGGTTGTTGACCGTTAAATTAGTGGCACTACCGCCAATAAATTGCCCTCCAGTTTCAAATAATTTATTGTCTCCTAAACATAATATTAAAATAGCATTAGACTATTAGTTAATTATAAAATACCAATCACTAAACCCTTTGTAATCTCCGCTCTCACCGTACAAAGCTCCAAACATGCGACGGGGATTTCGGTCTAAAACAAGACCCGAAAATCTATCATCAAAATTATCGATTCTGTTAGTGTGCCTGTCCAGAGGTTTTAACCTTTTACTTTTCAAAACTGAATCTTGTTAAGAAGAAGAAGAAGAAGAAAAAAAGGCCTGCACTATTTTTACTCGAATTGAGCCATGGCATTTTCTAGTGATTCGATGCTTCAAAAGATCTTTGCAAAGAGCCCGGCTTTTGATTCAAACAAAAGGGTCTTTGGAAAACCAGTGAGTATTTCTGGTGGGGCAATTTCTTGCAATGAAAGGAATCTGAAGAGTAAAGGCAGGATTGCAGTAAAAGCAGCAGCAGCAGCAGATGTTATGGGTTTGAAGAATCATGAGGTGAATCTGGATCTGGGGTTTGATGTGGTGGCTGAGAGAGAGTTGAGAGAAAAAGGGTTCTTGGGGATGAGGAAGACAAAGCTAGTGTGCACTATAGGGCCTGCTTGTTGCTCTCTGGAGGATTTGGAGAGATTGGCAATGAGAGGGATGAATGTGGCTAGACTTAATATGTGTCATAATACAAGAGAGTGGCACCGTGATGTCATTAGGAAAATCAAGAAGTTGAATGAAGAGAAAGGGTTTTCTGTTTCGGTTATGATTGACACTGAAGGTAGTCTGATTCATGTTGTGGATCATGGAGTTCCTTCCTCTCTCAAAGCAGAGGTATCGTACTAGAATCCCATTGTATTGTTGGGCTTAAATCAGTGCTTTAAGATACTTCTCTCTCTCTCTCTCTCTCTCTCTCTCTCTATTGGAGTAGTATGAACATTTTTTTAGTAGCTGTTAATTTAGGAGAATTACGAGCAGAATGCAGCATGGAACTCAGCATTAAGTTTCCCTTTAATTAGGGGAAAATATGTCTATAGACTATTTCTTAATTTTGGATTCTAATAATAATTTGTTGTGATCGGTGGATTTTTGTTTTCACTGGGCACCAGGAAGGTTCAGTTTGGGTATTTACAGCTCAAAAGTTTGAAGGTTCTCGTCCATTTACTGTGCAAGCCAATTATCAAGGCTTCTCTGAAGGTAATGAATTTATTTTATTGCTCATTGGGTCACTTATCCTTTAGTTTTTAAATCTTAGAAGAAATAATAAAAAAATGCTTTATTTTAATTTATCTCAATAAAATTGAATCATCGGCAGGCATCATGGTGGGTGATGAACTGGTTATTGATGGTGGAATGGCAAGGTTTGAAGTTGTCGAAAAGATGGGGAATGATTTGCATTGCAAGTGCACAGATCCTGGTCTATTCCTACCTCGAGCCAAATTAAGCTTCTGGAGAGATGGGAAGCTTTCCTATCACGGTCTTCCAACTCTATCCCCAAAGGTTTATTTATGATTAATCTCTTCTCTCAACGGTTATCACATTCTATGGTGGTCAATTCATCTTAGTTGGGTTACATTAATTACACTATAATTTTGTTCTTAAGCTAGTTGTAACTGCATCAGATATCACAGCTTTTGCAGTCTGCTTTCTGTTTCGCTAGCTTTTCTCAAAATACGATTAAGAAAACCCAGTACTTTTTAGGTTGTTTGAGTCCAAAACACTAAATTAAAATTGTGTCTCCGCAACTTGCATGCTTGGTACCGCAGACATCCTAGCAGCACTTCTGTCAATTTCCAGGGATCTATGTCATAATGTCTTGAAGTTCATGGATTCACTGGTAGGAACATATAAGGATAGGCTCTCCATGTCATAATCGTTGTTGTCCAACATTGCATACTTTATCTTTGACAGAATTTTGCATGCCCAACATTGCATAATTCATTAGATTTCAAACTCAATCGGACTTACATAGATGAGCATGGTAGCTGTTGATAGTGAGAAATCCTTGGTTTTATGCTCTGATAAATTTATCAGTTATACTCATTAAATGATCTACAGGATTGGGAAGATGTTGATTTTGGAATTTCTGAAGGTGTTGATTTTATTGCCATGTCATTTGTAAATGATGCTGATTCTGTCAAGGATCTGAAGAATTATCTCTTTGCCAAAACGTCCAAGTAAGAACACATTCATCAAGTTGAGATATCACGTAATTTACCCACATAATAATTTCCCTTCCTCTTTCGATTTGTCTCCCATAATATTATGTATTTTACTTGGCTAGTTATTTAGATTCTCTTTTACAGACCAACAAGTAGATGCTGAAACCATACCTGAACAACCTTGTCTTGGCAGATATGTAGCTAATATTACGTTGCCATATTTTTGAAAGAGTGTTAATCTATGTCCTACATGTTACTGAGTTAGCTAACCACATAGATATAATTGTTTTTTTTCCTTCCTGCGACTTAGTATCTTCTGGAAAACAAAGAGAAAAAACTTAAAGATTGATGTCATTTACAGATCAATAAGAGTACTGGCAAAAATTGAGACCTTGGAGTCTCTTCAGAAGCTGGAAGAAATTGTAGAGGCATCTGATGGAATCATGGTGGCTCGTGGTGACCTAGGAGTTGAAGTTCCACTTGAACAGATTCCAACAGTCCAGGAGGACATAACTCGCTTATGTAGGCAGATGAACAAGCCAGTAATTATTGCTTCTCAACTTCTTGAATCCATGGTTGAATATCCAACTCCAACACGTGCTGAGGTATTTATTATATGACAACATCTATTGTAATTGCAATTTAATATTTTGGTTGGGGGACACTATTTTTCTGAAGGGAGAGAAACATCTAAACATTTTTTTTTGGACAGGATGTGTTCTTGAGAGTAGAAAACCAAAAGAATCAAACCTTACACAGGCAGTTTAAAAGCTCCACATTAAATGACAGATTGAAAATTTATATATGATTCTACAAAATCAGATAAAGAAGTGGAAAAGGAACACCTTATTTCACTGCTTGGTCGTGAGAGATCTTTGAAATCCATTCAACTAATTTTGGAATTAAACAGGTGTCACTTTCAAGTATCACATCTAATGGAATGATGGCAGCTGCTTTTTTAGACATGGCATGAATATGGATCAGTGTCCTGTGGAAATGGATTGAGAGAAACAATAGAGCTATTCAGATTGAGACTTCAATTCATGAGATTATTAAGTCTTGTCTAAGGAGCTGTTTTGTTCTAGAGGGCCCATGCATTTCTTTTTGTAAAGGAAAACAATATATATAGTGTTGTTGAGATTTTGTTTGACTGATTACCTTCTTTTATTTGATAAGGTGGCAGATGTTTCTGAAGCTGTTCGACAGTATGCAGATGCACTGATGTTGTCTGGTGAATCAGCTATTGGGTTACATGGGCAGAAGGCTCTTTCTGTCTTGCAGGTGGCCAGCAGTCGAATGGAACTTTGGAGTCGCGAGGAAAACCGACAGAGTACTCTTCATAACTGTCAGCTGGGAGGTTCATTGTCTGATTGCATCGCTGAAGAAATATGCAGTTGTGCTGTTCAAATGGGTATAATTTTCTTTTAACATCCCTATACATTTTCACACTTTTGCTGTGAACTATTAAGTGGATAGGTGGTATGACAGATGTTAATCGTATCTTTTCAACTTTTTTAAACAAAAAATGTCTTCTCAACATTCTCTATAAACTGAGGAAATTTATTGACAAAAACAATAGCTTTCCTTAAAATATTGCATATTATTCCAACCTTAGACAATAATGAGCCAAAAGTCAATTGATGATGCTTGAATTGAGCAGGCTTTTGTGTAGTACCTTGACTGGCTTAGTTCACCATCCTGCATTCAGTTAAATTGTAATTTGGAACAATGTCTTGAAAATTTTGAACTGCATATTCTCTGTGCAGAAGATGTTGAAGGGGAAATGATATGGGATTTGTAGTTATAGTTTCATCGATGAACAAATGTGTGATTTTGGTTGTCCTTGACATGCTGCCATCCCTAATGATATCAAATAACCATTGAATCCCATTGGGTTTTAGTAGAAGTCCAGTGAAATATGCTAATAATGTACTTGATATATCATCAATGCATGGTCGTCCCTTCTCTTTTGAACTTATAAGCACACACGGGATATTAACTTTTGGAGTATCACCCAAAATATCCAGGCAATTTATGCCGGTTTTCTTTTTCTGCAGCCAACAACCTTGGTGTAGATGCTATCTTTGTGTACACAAAGCATGGTGAAATGGCATCACTTCTATCTCGCAATAGGCCTTACCCTCCCATATTTGCTTTCACGAGTGACAGTGATGCTCGGATGGCTTTGAATTTGCAGTGGGGAGTTATCCCACTTCTTGTTGACTTGGCAGATGATATGGAAGCCAACATCTCAAAAACCATTGATCTGATGAGAGCAAATGGAATGGTAAAAGAGGGAGAGGCTGTCCTGGTGGTCTCAGATTTAACTGCAGCACATGCAACTTCAACGACATTCCAATCAATCCAGGTGAAGATCATTGTTTAGCAGAATTTCTCCCTTCTGAATTCTGTTCACTTATGTACGTTAGGTATCAGTGAAAGGTAAAGTAAAAGAGGAAACTTCGAGTCCGAGGCAGAAGGGTGCACATACCCTTTTTATTTGCGTGGTTTTGTTCTTATTCCATTATATGATGATTGTGAGTGGACTAATCCTCAATGTTTGAAGGAAAGTTTGTGATTAAAACTTGGATGTTGGATCCATCTGTTCTTGAAGAGAATGCATAGAACTACAATAGAAGATGTGTAATGGTCCATTCAATCAAATGAATTTGGTTTATTAAATTATGCGTGACCGTTATCTGATCAGATACCAAATTCCAGAGCTTCCATTTGGGGCTTACACATGGTTCTGCTATTTAAGAATATTTGCAATCAGAAATAAGGTTGGCCACATGGCAACATATTGCCTGCATAAAAATGTCAGGGAAACTTGTAACAGAATGAAGGTCATCATTCCTGCCCTTAACAGCGCTGTCTAGTGGGGTTTTAGTTTCCTTCTTGTAACAGGTTTTTTTTTAACTAATCTAGCTCCTTGCACCAAGTAAAATCCGTTTGTACTGGCTTTAAAGCATGGCATTGCTTGCCACACACCTAGAAAGGGCTTCTAGTGACGGGACATGCTTCTTTTAATAAATTCACCCTGTATCACCTAGCCCTTGAAATGTTCAAACCTCAAGATGATACAAAGAGTACGAGCACGGCTTTATTTTGATCTTTTTCTTCAAGAAAAATTTGCTGCTCTCGGGACCGAGTTTGAGAACTGAAAACAGACAGTACAAGAAATCCACGGAATGGTGTGAACAATATATGTACTGTCCATATCATCGAAACTCTATCCGGAGTCTATTTTTGTGTACATGTGATTATAATGGAGGTCAGAACTGGATGCATTTCATGTTTAGCCCCACCATTCACTGCTAATTTGCAGGCTATCTGCAATAAAGACGATGTTGCCGGGTCGTAATAGGCTATTATTACACAATGTTTCTATCCATTCAGGTTGGCTATAGTTTTTGGAATTACTTTTTCAATGGGCAGCAACTGAAACTTGCAAGTTTTATTTAGGTTTCAGACTACGGTCCTACAAGAAACTCCTCGTTGGGATTTCTGATGGTAACCAGCTCCTCATCAGCGTATCCATGAATCATATTCCCCAATAATTATGCTACAAAACAAAGATTGTGTGTAATCATATGCTTAAGAGACGTGAATTGAGAATTTATGTCTTTCTATCAATTTTAAAGGTGCCGTGAAAGTAACATGACTTCCTCTCTTTCCCTGTCAAGAACCAATCACATAAGCAATTGAGCTTCAATATGATTCAAACTTTGTTTAGATTTAGATAATGCTGATTTCTTGAATGTTTACCGTCTTTCACCTCCTCAAATGAGAATAAAAATAAAACAACCATATGTCAAATGCTACGCCCACCTGCACCCTTGAGTTTATGTTTGCAGGGAAATGCAGGGGTGGCAATAGAAAAGTCATATATATACAAAACAATTCTTGGATGGTAATTTCCTTTTGTATTGAATCTTAGAGTATACCTTCTCAACAACCATATAACCACTAGCTTTGACTACTTTCACAAAGCTAAATGGAAAGAGTTCAGTGAATCTTTCCCATCTTTCTTACTTACTTACAATTGACTTGATGATTTTCTTACGAAGACACAAATCGTTACTATTTTCATAGCTCATGCCTTCTCTTTGTTTTTCAAGTTTCTAAGCAGTTCCTTCATTTTAATACCTCCTATTTTCTAAAATCAAAGGTCACCTTTTTATTATCTTTTTTCCTTTTCTTTTTTTGGGCTTGCTTCATTGATTTCGTGGAGAGTAAATTGTGTGGCAATTCCTATCCCCACAAAAACGGACATCACCCGACTTCGTAGCCACAGAAGCCATCCAACAGTCACATCATTTATGCGTACGTTAGTTCCATATAGCCTCTGCTTACTAAAATACACCCATTTGGCGATACAGGGCTACAGGCAACCAGAACCCACCTCTTGTCTTCACCACTTCCTTCCTTTCTCTAGAAACAAGCGCACAACTCCACTTCTTCTAATAATATTTTATTTTCTCTTCTTGAAAAAACGATTTGAAGTATTCTTCATTACTCAGACTCGTTCACTTCACTTCATGCCAAACACCACCTCAACATGGCTTCTCTACACATACTGAAATCAACTCTCTCCACCCTCTCCACTTCACCGTCAAAAGACTTCATCGGGAAGTCAAATTACAGGAAAACAATTCCCAAGTTGAGAACTTTTTATGGCAGCTCAAGAAGATATTCTGGGAGACAGCAAAAGGTTAAGGTTTTTTGTTCGGTCCAAGAAGAAGATAATAATCAAAGAAATGGCAAGTTTTCATATCAAAGTTTCGAACTTTATTGGTTTTTTGTGATCCTATATTAGAAAGATAGTATCTTTCTAATTAATATTTATGTTATGCGCTTGTGGGTTTGCTTAGTGAAGAGGGTTTTGTGTTTTTTTTTCTTATATACAGGGGAAGAGCCAACAGAGTCTTTGTTCATGAAGGAACTGAAGAGGAGGGGTATGACTCCAACTTCATTGCTTGAAGAGACTAATAGAGGCAATTATGGAGTGGAAGATGAAATGAAAATAGGAGAGGAAGATAGGGGTTTCTCCAAAAGAAATCCAGTATCAACTGAACTTGATAAAAGTTTGTCTAATCAAAGGGAGAAGTCAATGGCTCTTAATAGTGAAGGAATTGAGGTTAGTTTTGTTTCTTTACTCTTTGTTTACTATTTCTCAAAGTTTGTTTTGCTCTTTGTTTATTTGTCGAAGTATTGCTTGAATTTTCTATTAATTAAGCCGTGCCAAAACTTGAGCTCTAATCATGGGAGAATCTTTTGTTGTGTATACTTTCTTACCTATATCTAAAGGTGATTTCTACCGGCACTAATCCTAAATGAATCATTATTATCTCATTCATGTTGAAGCTCCCGGTGCTGTTTGTAATCTAAAGTAGATCTAATGAGGTTATTTTTTTAATGGTCTTCCTAAATGGCTATCGACACTTGGCTGTTTCATTTGTTTCTTTCCACCAATTCAGATGTGATTGTTTATTTAGTCCTTGTTTTAATTGGAGATAGATTTTTTTTTTCTTTTGCAGATCTAAGTGCAGGTATGCTATGACGGGCTTACATTTTTTTCTCTGTTTCAGGGGTTAATTCCTAGGGCCAAGCTTTTGCTTACTCTTGGAGGAACTTTCTTCCTGGGATTTTGGCCATTGATTCTCATAACTGTTGCATTTTTTTCCAGTCTCTACTTTGTAAGTTATTTTCCTGTTACACTCATGTCTATTTAACATGTTACTATGGATCGTTGCCAGTTTTGTTTGGTGTTTCTTTGTCCAAACCTTGTGCTGCGTTAGGTCAAGGTTTTTTTATTTTCTAATTGCTATCATTAGTTCTACTCTGACATCTTATTCAGCTATTTGAAATATGTTTTTTGTTGGAAGGTGATCAATGATGTGGTGTATTGAAATTTGAGATCTGAAAGTGGCTACTGTCATATATAGTGTGTTTCTGTTGGGGCTCTGTGTAAGTGTTCAAGTTACCATGATTATAAATTGGAATGGTTTGGCCATGAGGTCAGACTTAGTTCATATACACAAACGAGAAAGGTAGGATAACATAAAGCATTTCTTCAAATGTTGATCATGATAGTTTGTTGATGAGGATCCATCAAACAAGGGGCATAAGATCAAATTTTAAACAATCTTGTAGTTTGTTCTACCGCCAAGAATAGGATTGGCAAGCTTAAGGGGATCTTTGGTTAACTATGAGGCATCTTATACCACAGTAATTTGACTTTATTTTTTGAGTTGGTTGCATGCTAGCTAAGCCCTCTACTTCCTTCAATTTTGGAACATTCTACTTCTAGGTGGAAAAAAACATAAATTGTGGAGAAGGCATTGTCTTTGAGTGGATGTTTTCTCTCTATTGAGTTGTGAGTCTACTTGTTACTTATGATGTCACATACTTAAACTCTTTGTTTCGTGTCCGCTTATGCTTTTAGTGAATCTGCTGTTGGTTGTCAATGCTCTAGGGAGAGTCAAATAGTCTTTGTCATCATATTGGTTGCGCATAACTTATTTGTCCCATGGAAATTAGCTACTGATGATTCAAAAAAAAAAAAAAAGGAAAAAAGAAACTAGTTACTGACATGTTTCCTCTTTTCTTTGGGCAGTACTTTGGGCCAAGCTTCGTCCACGACGGAAGCAATGCATCATTCTCCCCACCACAATATATTGATCCATATGAACTGCTGGAAGACGAAAGAATATCTCAAATAGCTCCTAGTTTAAAATGAAGCACAAAACAATTCTACGTAAACCAGCATCTTTAAACTTCAATTATAGATTGGATATCTCTGTATCATATTTTGTCTGGCCTAGTTGATTCTTTTTCTTTGTAAATACTATCATACCAATTACCATGTACTCAACAGTTCTATGTTCAGCATCTTTCCCAATATTGTCAATTTCCAGTTCTTGCTGGAACGCCAAGAAAGGTGTTCGTGGTCTCATTGTTTATGTGCTATTTTAGAATCCATTTCCTTGTGCATGCAGCATGCAATTCCTCCACAGAGTAATCAATCCAAGTGCCGCAGAGCTTCAATTATTCTAATTCTTGCCGAGTTAAAATTTATCGATAACACGTCTCCTTTTTATGAATCTTCCAGAGTATACGGAAATTCTTTAGTTGAAAAGTTTTTTTTTCCCCCCGAAGTTATCATAATCTAATTTTTAGTTTTTAATTTTATATAAATAAAAAGAAAATGAAAGGATGAATGGAATGGAATGAACAAAGAAAAATTGAGATTTAGGTTAAGATATCACAAATAAAAAGTTTTGAGGGTTACTTAGGTGGATTAATAAATTTAAGAGCTAATTTTGGTATAAATTAAAAGAATTGATAGTTCTGGAGATTTAATTAAACTTTAATGAATGATATTGAGAGTTTAATTGAAGAATTGATAAGTTTGGAGACTTAATTGAGTTTAAAATTAGATTAAGTAATGAAATCAGGGGTTTAATTGAAGAAAAATCAAAGTTTGGAGTCAAATAAGGACTCAATCGATTAAATTAGAAGTCAAGGATTGTTTTGTAAAAATCGCTAAAATACAGGGGTCTAATTACAATTTTTCTCAGGTCCGTTCAACAAAATATTAACATTTCGAGGATCAAATTGAAAAACAACCGCTCCAGTCCAGAAATGGTGCCGTTTTTCATTTCCATTCATTGTCTTCTTCCTCTAGAAATCATAGTTATTAAACTCGGACCAGCCTGCGCAGGTCGACCTGGAACCCGATCGATTTGGTGGCTTGACCGGTCCGGGTAAGTTAAAAGACCAGGATGAGCAAAAACCCGACAAAACCCGATTGACTTGTTAGGTTGACCCGTGACCCGGGCAACCCGGCAAAACCCTGTTGAGACCCGATTTTTTTTTCTAAATGTGTTTTTTCTCTTAGTCAAAGACCTTTTTTTTTTGTTTTTTTAGTTGATCATTAATCATTTTCAAAGTTCAATATATAAATACTAAAAGAATATTTTATTTTTTCAATATGAGATTTGAAATCCTTCGGAACATATATTTTATATTTATAAGAGAAAAATTATTTTTTCAATGTAAGATTTGAAGCTCTTTAGTATACATTATCTATATTCACAAGAAAAAAATTATGTTTTCTCTGAATAATTTTTTTTATTTAAATACTTCAATTTTAAAAAATAATACACTAACATAATATTATTTTTCTATATGATATCAAATTTTCTTAATTTTTTTTTAAAAAAATTTCAGACTCACCCGAGTCAACTCCTATAATCCATGAACCGGCTCGTTAGCCCGGTAAACTCCGGTTGTTTCTGAATACTATGCTGGAAACAGAGGAGACCCCCTGCAAAGGAAACACCGACCGCCACCAGACAACCCACAGGCACACGGCAATTCCCACGACTTCCATCATCCATCACCGGTTTCTCAGATCGTTCCCGTTTCCTTCGCCACCGTTAACAAGTCATTGAGGCGTGGAAGAAACCACCACCAACAGTCCAGCAATGGCGGGACTGTTGGTGTCCCAATCCGGCCAAAATACGAAGTCCTAGATCCTATCCTTATCAGGGGAAGATAAGCAGCAAGAGGGAATGCCTATAAAAGGCAAGGACAGAACGAAAAAAAACAGAGGAAAAAGGGAGAGTAGAAAACAAAGGGGAGAAGACCAGAAGAGAGACCGAGGGAACAAGAGAGAACCATTGAACAAAAACGAAACAAGAGACGGAGGGAAGAGAGACTGAAAGGAGGGGGAAGAGAAGGACATTCTCCGGCCAGTGCTAGGACCATTACCTTCGTCTCTTCGCCCAGGTAAGCCTTCGTTTTCCTCCCCAGTCTTGCATTTTTAAACTTCTCAAAACAGTGCGAAGGTAGTTATAATTACCTTCGCACTGTGCAGTGCAGCGTGAGTTGCACCTGCTGCCTGGCTGGTTAATGGTCTGAACTGGGAACCGGGCCGGGCCGGCTGGTCTAGCCCAGCTCGTATAACTGGGTTAAATCCAGCTTAATAGAAAGAGTGGACAAGGTTTGGTTTCCAGGCCCATCCAATTCAAACTGCTTTTATTAAGGGTAATACATATTTATTTTTCATCAATAAACCACCGTGATATTCGGGTGTTACACAAGTCATGAAAAGTATTAGGATCACAGCAATTTTCAATTATCCTGAATTAGAGGATTTGTTAAAGAGTCTTTATTTTTATTTTCTTGTAATTCTTTTTTAAATAAAACAAACATTTAAATTAAATAAAATGTTGTTGGATTGTTGGCGCCGATACCCAGTTTATGAGAAAAGCAAAGAGTATTGTGT
>Ga0307518_10000755_pt1 | contig 24361 bp, 11 predicted proteins | sample 25_EM_MG_FD_203889 | JGI IMG/M metagenome (GOLD analysis project Ga0307518, IMG submission 203889) | Populus trichocarpa ectomycorrhiza microbial communities from riparian zone in the Pacific Northwest, United States - 25_EM | ecosystem: Host-associated > Plants > Roots > Unclassified | place...
CCTCGCCCTATTGCAGGCGTGAACAGAAAGATGTCATTACATATGAAACAGGTACGTTTAATTAAAATGTACAGCATGATAAATTTGTGGTTTATGTGGATGTATGAAACAGATGATGGTCAAAATTACAGGGGACACGAAGCTCACATCATTTTCACCAATGTCAACAGCTCGTGCCATAGCTTCATCAATGTCTGTCATCTGCTTTTTTGATCAAGAATTAAATGACGATGAGTAAATATTAAAAGCAGCCAAAATCAAGTACTCTTTCCTTGGGAAGAATTAGATGCAGTTATCCAAAAGAATACTGAAACTTATTTTGAGTGAACACGTAAACAATAGTAAACTTGTAATTTCAGTTTTTCCACCGAACATGAATATTTTTCTAGCTACATGTAGAAAATATATATATCTACTAATTAGGAAAACTGGAGTTTCCAATTTATGTTTTTCCTATTTTAAATAGGAAAATAGGGTTATTAGCAGTCAAAGTCTGACTGTGACTGCGAATATTTCATACATATAAATATGGATATAACCTATGCTTGAAATATTTCAGAATATCGATAGAATGAATAGTTTATTTCCTGCATTTGACTGATATAAACATAGAAAGTGTGAATATTTCTCTGTTGGAAGTAATTCTTTGACTTAACTGGAGTGATGATAGTAGCTCTTTCTAATTGTTGATTGCTTTTATATTTTTCAGATCAGAAATTCAATTACTGGATCCCAAAACAACCTGACCTCTAACACAAATCTAATCACTTAGTATTCTGTAATGCACCATATTGTATAAGAGCTTAGAAATATTATAGGAACATAGTAACTGATTTATAAGTACGGCTTGTGAGAGATGGTAAGGTGAGTTGATGTTCTAGCAACTCATGGAAAAAAAATTATGTTTCCAAATGGAAAACCAATCACCAAAAGAGTCAAAAGAGCAGACTTCAACCCTAAAACAGTCAGCCAAAAAGCATCAAGAGGTTGCATTCTATAGATTAGCCAAACTCAGGTTGAAAAGCTAAATGAGCAAGTGGAGTTGTCGATACAACACACATGGCAGTTTGCACTGCATGCTGAAAAATGAGAACATAGAGCTGAAAACAAAAGGCAGAAAAAGGAAAAGTCAAAATAGAGGCCTCAACAAGAAGCAAATTACCAAGTTCTGCTTGCAGAAAATTAAAGCAGCTAGTATATAAGCTATACAATGTGAACTGTGAAATGAAGTTCCTAAAGAGCTAGCAAAAAACCTAGAGCAAAAACCAAAAAGGCAAAACTAGTGCGATGGTTTATAGCACCACAACCAAAATTATAACTGCAAGTATTGCTCCATGGTCCAGACTTATCTAAATTTTCTTTGCGATTGATTCCTAGCAACAAAGAGGAGAAAGCACTATCAAGTTTAAACTTCAGTTCAATGATCAAACCATAATTCAAGTTTAAGGAGTCTATTCTACTTCAACACTCCAAGACTTGAGCTCAAGTTTTGATTTTTCACATGGATTAGGGTGTATGCATACAAGATCTCTCATGTCCTGATCACAGGTGTTTACTTTCCTCTCCCTATATTTGACTTTCTGATATATGGAGCTCCAACAAGAACACAAGTATAACATGAAAGAATACTCTTAAACTAGGCATTACAGGATAAGAATATTTTGCAAATGAGTCAGTCAAATATTTGTGCTATGGCTTGTACTCGTCCATGAGTATTTTGTATCATTTATTCAGTAATATAAAACACACCCTTTATCTCTATTAACTTTTCAGGTAGTAGCATGCACTAGCAGTCGAGTTCCATCTGCGTAAAAGAAGTTTGCCATGTGCTTGAGTTGGTATCCCAAAAGCTCATTCCTCCCGTATGCTTATTTGTAACCATTTGATTTATATATTTTCATTTAGGCTTGCAGTCGGTTTAACTAGAGCTCCATGCCTGTGTCAAGTTCTGAGTTTGTTTTGAATATTCTGTAATGACCACTTATTAAAGTTAGTATGTAAAGTTGATACTGAACAATAAGTTTTACACTATTATTGGTATACATTTTGTTAGGTTGGAGGCTTGCGTGGACAAGGTGGACCTTGGGATCATCCTATTTGCATTCCAGTCAAATGCTCGCTTATCAGGCCATGACAAGTACCACTACTAACACTAAATGGTTCATCCATCTATCTATGTCTAGAAAAATCTAAGGACAACTACAGTGGAAAATAACAGGAAACACATGAAAGATGTGATGGCTGAAACCAAAACAAACAGAAAGACAAATCAAATAATAATAATAAAAAAAAGCCTATAAAGAAAAAGAAAAAAGAAAACAATCTCAGAGATAAGTGTTTGTCCCAACAAACTAAGTTATAATATAGAATAACATTATCCCATATAAGGTTTAACAAAGAATGGAAAGTTCAAAAATCTATTGAGTTATCATTGTTCAGAGTAAACTGTCAATCAAAACTAGACCAGATTGTATTAGGGCAGTTCAGTTAGGTCTACTCCTTAAGAGAGATGGTTTTGTTTGTAAGCCAAATTATATATTTTAATTATGATCTGATTTGATTCTTTAAAAGAAAATGAAGAAAAGAAAGTAACTGTAAACCATGCAATCCTTATTTACACAAACATTAATTTATTATACAAATTTGTAAACAAAAATACAAAACTGTATAATAAACTTGATGCAGTATAGGAACAAGAAACTTAACTTGTTTGTTTGTAATTTTATATGTTTATGATTTTATTATTATGCAGGTAGAATTTTACGATTTTGTTTTGATTATTATTATTAAAAAATAATATTTTATGAGGATTCTTATTTCCTATTTAGTTTAGGATAGTAGGGTTTTTTAGTGTCTATATAACACCATTTTTTTTTTACAGAAGAGGGAGATAACATTGATGATTAATTAAAATTTCAGAGCTATGTTTCTTCTGTATATTTGAACCCCTACAGGGTTTTCTTGCAATCCTTCAGCCCACTTCTATACAGATCTACCCTCTTCTATATGGTTTCTTTCTTCTCTCTATTTTTCCCTCTCCTGTAGGGAATTCTACTTCTTTCTACTCTCTCTACTATCATGTCTGACATCAACCTTTCCAAACATTTTATACGTATTTTCTCTTTTCTTTAAAAAACTCCTGATCATGCACAATCTATTCTATCTTAAAACTATGCCCTCATTAGTTGTGATTTGATTTTGAACTCAATATGTTGATCTAAATAAACTCCTGTTTTAAATTTGTTAAAGTTCAATAAAAGTTCTTGTTTTTAGTAGTCTCCTCAGGAATCTACAAGGGTTACAATAGAAGCTTCTGATTGGCCTCAATAAGTTGATATTAGAAGCTGAGTGTTTTTATGTTGACACCTTGCTTTTTATGTGCAGCAGTGCAAGCTGCTTGTGGTGAAAATAGTTTACTTGTCTACAATCTACCCACATTTTCAATACGGATTTGATTTCAGGGTTTTAAATTATGGTTTGGTTGTAGCTATCACTGTCATGAATCAATTAGAAACACTGAGCAAATTTTTAGTAATGCCTTTTTTTCCTAATAATTTTACAATATAAACACAACAATCATACAAACAGCATGTCATAGCTAAAGTAGAAATTATCATTAACTTCATGTTAAAAATTGAGAAAAATAACATTATCTTCATTTTGAGAAGTGTGTGTTCTAATTCAAGAGGGCTCTTATTTTTTCTTTGAAAATAATGTTAATTTGTTCAATGAACCAAATAGAAACACTGCACAAAATGTTTATTTTCAAAAATAATGCTAGTTTGACAATTAAAAAAAAAGTTTGTTTTTTATTTTGAGCAAGTTCTTATAAATCAAAAGAACAAAACACGATAAGAAAAAAAAATTAAATAAGGCCCTTCCTTCTCAAATATATAAATATATGAAAACCCTGCAAGCATTTTAATTTCCATGACTTTAGTTTTTATTTGTTTGGATAGAAATTAAAGACTGAGAAGACAGCAAGTTCATAGTAAATTTGGGGGGTGAGAAAAAGATCATGTGATATTATTACAAATATCTCATCATTCAGCAATGAAGCATGGAAAAGCATATTTAATGATGGAAAAAGGAAAATGATTGGCAGAAAAGATAATATAGCAAGTCCAGCTCTCTGTTAATTACCTCAAGTTGTTCCGTCTTCTCTTTTGCCAGAATTTTTTCAAGCTCCTTCCTAGATATGATTTTTCCATGCTGATCAAGGTTAGGAAAACAAAGTCAGCATTTGACAAACTGCCGTAATAATCACAGGTATCACCTAAAACACAGAATAATTCCACTTGCTTTATGGAAATTAAATTTTAAATACATCAAAAAGAAATATTAAACATCTTGGGCAAACTTGAGAATAAAAGGCCAAGATCATCATGAGAGGGACTCCATCTAGTGGGGTTTGAGTTCCTATATGCACAATGCAACCTTGTTTTGTTCCTCTTGTAGACACCACCTTGATTTAAATTGGAAATCTTGATAGAATTAAAATGAAAGCAAACAACAAAGCCTAATCTAAACTCGTAATTCATATCCGTAAGTGTCTTTCCATTCATTTTTATTGTTGCTTAGCAGGCTTCAAAATATCTCGCGTAGAACCATAAACCTCAAATGATTCGAGGTCAAGTTCATCTGTTAGGTTGGCAAACCCAACTCCAAAACTCAGTGTCATTTATAAACAAGCATTCACGGGTTAAAAAAATTAAGTAAGATGCCCAAATAAGTGATGCAGGAGTAGGAATACAAAAAATTAGATGAGTCTATTAGCTGCAGTCTTCATGAAAGAAAAGGAACAGAGAGACTAAAATTAGAGAGGAACGACAAACAATTTTGATGGTAGCAACTTAATTCAATTATCCATTGGATGATATCATCCAATCATCTCACAGCTAAACTAACCATAACCTTTGTACTGTGGCCTCTAAAAGTAAAAACTGACTCAACACACTTGTAAACCAATTTTGAGTTCACAACATACACTAAAGCCATTGAAATCATCGACAAATGCTTGACTACAAACATATTTATAACGTGATTAAATAATTTAATTTGGTTAGAATACTAACTTCTTTCAGGTAATCCAGCATATTGGGTGTTGGTTCATGAAAATCTGGACCCCTGTAATCAATAATTTCATTTGGATCTTGAATGTAGTTGACGGTTGGGTAAACAGGATCTCCACCCCAAACTGCAAAGGCCAATAAAATTATCAACTGCTACAGCGCAGCAAAGAAAGATTGATAGCCTAACAAAGGAGTAATTCACCTTTCTTCCATCAAATTGCTTTATTAACATACAATAAAACCTGATAATTTAGGTAGGAAAAGAAGATAAGAAGCAGCCTTGCTTTATAAGGTCATGATAAATGCAGGAATGCAAAAGTGCTTTTCCAAAAAAACAAAAAACAAAAAGCAGAAATAGTCAATGAACGACTCTGTGGAGTGGACAGTGGGTGTTCCTAGTTCAAGTAATACTATCAATTTAGGTAACAGAACATGCAAAGTATTACGAATAATAGAACAGCACATACATGAATGTGTAGGTCCATTATGCAGCCAATCTGAAGGACATACAAGCTGATTTCAAATAGAAAGAATCCATCAATATTAAGGATGGACATTTCTTCAACCTTTTGCTTAGATAGAAAAATTAAAATAAAAATCAGAAAAGGAAAAGGTCACTTGATGGGAGAGAAAAAAAAAGTGCTGAATAACCAATTTATAGAAATTTAGTTTTTATTATTGTTCAAGTACCAGCTTCAAATTTATTTTTATGTTAGTTTTTTTAGTTTTATTTCCTATTTTAGCATTGATTTTTGGGGTTTCGCTATGCCTGTATAAGTACAATTTTTTGTGGTTTGAGAAAGACATTTCTTGGATTAAAGTTGAGTAACTTGCATATTCCTTATCCTTGTGGATCTCAAGAATCCTAATTTCCATGTTGATTCGGTTCAAGAAAGCCTCCTGTGGATCTCAAGGATTACTTGGTGGATTTCTAGGTTTTCTATGCATTTCTTTTGCTTTCCTCCCTCACTGTACATCATAGAGAAATGTGCACACACAAACAAACAATTTTCACATCTAGATCAAGAAGATAAATTACTGTGATAAAAATTAAAAGATAGATAAAGCACAAACTTATCAGCTTTAGATTAGATACTTTGCTTTATTAGATCCTCTCGCATTCGCATTGCCAAAGGATCTCTACGAATACGAACATCAGTCCCCATCATTATGCGAAATTCTCTATCTGTTTGATGGCAAAACATTGCAATTAGTTGAGCATTTTCATCTTCACCGGTCTCTTCAAAATGCTTCTGAATAGCTTCTCGTGAAGTGTCTCTCTTCCATGCTTTCACCCATTCCGAGTAGTATCCCATTGGACCTATCCTTTCCAGTCTCTTTTGTTCAGCTTCAAGTCTACACAAATTGCAAGTGACATAAGCCAACAATGTTTTTTAAAAAAATACATTTCCCTCAATAAGATACAGAATTACGTAGAGAAATACAAAATGACAGGTTCAAAATAGAGATCAATATTATACCGTTCTTCCTTGTAAAGATGTTTTCTAGCTCTGTAAAGAGAAGCCTCCGTTAATGTTGGTTCCTTACCATAAAGCTTCACCTGCCCAGTTTCAGCCATTGCTTTGAGAAAAACCTGCACCACGTTTGAGGCAGTCATTGGAAAGATACTTAAAAACAAGGAGTGGGTTTCTGAATTAATACATCACATGGTTTATTATTTCATTGATGCAGAACAGATTTGGGATTTTTGTCCTAGGAATGGTTTGTGGTAAGCCAAGTGATGTATAACCACTGACAATCCTGAAGAAAACTGGCTCATTTTATTCAATCAATAATTCAATTATCCTACACTGAATTCATGGGTGCTTATTTATAAGCATCAAACCAAGTAAAATAACAAAACCTAACAAGTCTTTAACTCCCTGAGGAAACTAGAATCCTAATTTAACTACTACATAATAAATATTATTCCTCAATAAGACTAAAAATCTAGAATAATCATACCATATTAAAATTCCTAACTAAACAAATATTGATTCCCATTGTTGTCCTTCTTCATTCCCATCATTCTCCGTAGTTGGAAAAAATTCAACCTTGAGTTCTAAAAGTGTCAAAGTAGCAAAAACTCCATGAACTTGCACGCACTCCATAGCCTGAAGAAATTTTTTTGTCCATCTTGTGTCTTCACAATCTCAATTTCCTTTGACAAGTTTTCTTCAATGTCATTCATCAACTTGTTCTACAATTACCCATTCTTTTAGTTTTTCCTCTTGCGATGCTACAATATCTAAAGTTAACTCTTGCGTCATAAAACACCCAATGTCTATTATTAACCTGTCAAGCTTAGCATTGATAGAAAATGGTTTGTGAAATTTGGACTTTGGTTTCCAATATTTCACCAACTCTAGAGGACTTTGTGTTCCTAGTCAATGGAACTTGATTAGCTGCATGTTGTGATAATCTGAATTTTTGTTTTGGAGGATAGATAGTATCAATAAGGCTCCCGTTATCATAGTACACTCGTAACTTACACATGTATGCGAATCGAATATCCATCTTACAGCAATTTTTAATAAGCATGGGTACTTTTAAGTGCAAATAAGCTGGAATAGCATGCTTCACATATTGAAATTGAACGAAAGCTAACTCCAGTCCAAATTTACACTCTAAATATCTCCAGTCACTAAATATTTCATGGTGTAACACATCCTCTTCGATAGGGTCAAACGACATGCGAGAATCTTACAAATAATATAACCAAAGCGCTCGATCTTGAAGAAACCAAAACAAGAAAGACACACTCGGCAGCAATTGAATTTGCTCAATCTGAAGTCTGAGCAAGCAACAACAAGAAAGGCAGTGTGGTTTGAACTGTAATGGATGAGTTGACAATGATGTTGCTTGTCTAAAGTATAATTATGGTGCAAACTGAATGATGTCGCTTGTGTAAAGACTAAGATAACAACTTCCTAAATATGACTAGGCCTTAAAATAATTCTGAAAATTAGTAGAATAACCCTGTTTCACAGGAACATGCTGAAATCACAATTTTTCCATGCTTACAAAATACCCCATGACTATTCACTTTAGACCCCAAACACTAAAATCTACCAGGGACACATATTTTTTTACCAAAAAGACTTTTTACTTATTGAGGAACCAAAGAGGAGAGTGTTTCTCTAAGTATAGTATGCCCTACTCCACCATTTAAGCTCATGCAACACAATTAAACATGCAGAACAGAGTTCCAAGACCCATGAACGAACAGGGGCCAGAAAGGCTAGCTAAAAAAACCAATGTCACTGAATATTTTTTGATATGCTACTTCAAGACTTCTCACATTTTAGTCAAATAATATCGAATTGCATGCTTCAAAACACTAATACTTTCTGGCATCAACACCATTTTTACATTAAAATGAATAGAAGGGTGGAGGACAACATGTCAAGTTTGTCCAGGCACTGCTTTGTTAGCATAACAAAATATCATCATAAAAAAAAAGTTCAGTTAAAGTCACTCGTTACTTTTTCTATAATTGGCATACTAACCGTTTCAACATCAGGCTTCCTCCTTTGCCATCTGGACCACTGTTCATTCTCTGGATTTCGCCAGTTCCACCATAATTCTTCCTGTGGAAGAATTCCCTCGATTGGCTTCTTCACTTTTGGATCAATAAAGGGATGCGGACGCCCCAGTTTCTTGTCTAACTCATATCCGGTATCTTCTTCCTCAGGTTCTGTATCATATATTACATAGTCAGATGAGTCATCTTTAGGTTCCTCTTTCATTTCCTCATAACTTTCAAGTGCCTCTGAATCAATGAATTCTATGCTTGCTTCAGAAGATTCAGGAGCAGCCACTGAAGCTTTATACTTTTTCCTCCTGCTTCCAGGCTTTTTGCCATATGATGGAGATCCTGCAGACAATCCTGTTGGTTCAGGAGCCCTGGCAGCCCTAACTCGATCAGCAGTGCCTTCTGGCCAGTACTCCTGGTCCGGAATACTAGCACGAGCACCAGATGCCGGTTCAAGCTGCCCAGATGTTGAGTCCATATAGCTATGGTAGGGAGGAAGCTCAACATATACATGCTCAACGTTCTCATCCTTCTTCTCACACTTTATACAAGGCAGTGACGGAGCCTTACGAACTTCCAAAGTTCCAGCTGGAAAAGAGCCTATAAATGGCGTCTGCATGGCAATTGTTAATCGAAATTATTCCATGTACCATCAGTAAATGGCAGATGAGATTGAATGAAGCATCTCTAAACTATGAAGATTTGGACTCTTAACATTAGACAAATCCTCCTAAACATATTACAGTTAGTCTATTCATCGAATAAAGACTAGCGCTATTTGCATTATATTTGCTACAACTCTCAGGTGTAGGCATTTCCTTGGAAAACTCACTCAACGCTTCAATATTTGCTACAAGATTAGCAAACTTAGACTCTTCGCTGAACTTTGAAGCAAAAAGGTATCCAGCAGCAACAGCACATTTATTATTGGCCCTTCTTTAAATCAGAAATAAAGAAGGTTCCTGCGCTTTCAGTAGACTAATTTTCAAGCTTGAGACGACAGCCCACGTCATCAACATTCCTTCTATTGTTAATCAAACCCAGAAACTCAAAATGTAGAGTTCAAACAGTTAACAATACATTTGCATTAACAAACAAAAGAAAAGAAAGAAAAGCTAAACCTGGAAAAAATGATTGAAACGTGGCTTCCCATTAACAACGCTATCAGCAGAAATACTGCCCCTTAATCCTCTATCTGCTATACGCAAGAACCCAAGAAAACAAAAAATTATTCTCAAAGTTCTACATATATTGAAGAAGAACACAATATGTTTGACTGAATTTGAGTAATAATGAAGCAGAAACCCACCATGATAAAGCCAAATTGCTGATAGAGAAGCCATCACCGTGACTGTGACTGTTCCTTCTCTAGTACGTAGCACATAAATGAAATAAATTATATCAGTTGATAAAGTTCAACGGAGGATTTTCTTTTTCATGGGATTGTGAGTGACACTTTCAAGAGTTCTAGAGTTTTAGTTTGAGGGGTTTAGCGCCGGTTGGTTACGCGTTTGCAAGTGCGGAGGGTTGCTCCAGTGGTCGGGGCTTTAGGAAAGGGATAAGGCAACACGGGCTTTTCTTTTTTAACAAGGCGGAGACCTATTTTATACTGTACATGGAACTAAACAATTTTTTTGTTTTAAAATGGAGTGAGGATGCCTTCATTAAAAAAAAAAAAAAAAAAAACTCAGGCGCCGTTGGTTTAGAAAGTTTTTTTAAAAAAATAAATTTTGAGAAAGTAAATTATTTTTTTCATATTTGGTATTATAATAAAAAATAAGTTAGAAAAAATTTTCTATTGTTTAGTTATGTCATGGAAAATAAACTGGAAAATAACTTATGAATGTTTTATTTTTTTCAAGTTTATTAAAATAATGAGGAAAAAAATTTTCTATTGTTTAGTTATGTCATGGAAAATGAACTGGAAAATAACTTATTAATGTTTTATTTTTTTCAAGTTTATTAAAATAATGAGAAACAAATCTTACAAATTAAAAAGTTGAATGAGAATGAAATTGAAAAAAATATAATTTCATAAATTATCTCAAATAAAATAAATAATAATCAAAATAATAAAAATCAAATCTAAAAAATAAAAAATTGAAAGATGAAGAAATTAAAATAATAATAATTAATATTTCATAAATTATTTCAAATAAAATAAGTAACAATCAAAAGAATAAGGACCAAATTTGATATATAAAAAATTTCAATTAAAAAATGATAAGGAAAAAAAATAACAATTATAAAAATAAAGACCAAAATTAATATAAAAATTAAATTCTAATTGATGAAATTGAAAAACAAATATTCAAAACAAAATATATATCATCAAAATTTTGAGGACCAAATTTGATATAATCAGCAAATAATATGACATTTCTAAATTTTTCACAACTTCCGGAAAATGTTTTCCGCCCAAAATAAAAAGAAAAACACTTTTCTGGAAACCAAGCCAAATTTTCATTTGACTGAAAAGTGTTTTCCGTTGATCAGAAAGTGTTTTCTATTGACCAACTTTTCTAATGATAAACAAATACAGAAAAATTTAGAAAGTGATTTTCCAGATATCAATTTTCAGGAAACAAATGCAACCTCAGTTTTTCATTCTATGGTAAGACGTTAACACCTATTTCATTGTAGGTTACATAATAAAATAACAATTTTATTCTTTCAAGAAAAATCAATAGGGGTTTTTTCTTCATGCTTCATCAGTTATTTTCGGATGGAATTAATCATAAAATTGGTTTTTTCATATTTTTTAAATAAAGTAAAATAATTAAATTACTTTTAAAAATAAAATAATTATCTAACTTGCATCACGGGGTTATTTCATATTTTTTATTATTTTTTTAGTTATAATCAAGTTGACTAAATAATAATTTAATATTTTACTAAATATAATTTTAAAAACAAAAATGATTGGCGTGTGCATCATACATGCTAGCGGCTGGGACACACGCGTGCTCTTCGGGCAGCGCTTGAGGTGTTTTTCGATAGCCAAGCATTGTCTTCTGTATCGGCACTAAAAGAGTCATAACAAGGTCTTCCCGGTGGTCAAGCATGTGTGCACGACAACATGACGTTTGAGCTTCAATAGACTTTTTTCTTCTCCTTGTCAAAATATAAAGGTGTCTTGTCATTTTTTTTAACTAATTTGGTTCTCATTCTTTTTATTGCTATTTATTTTGTATTTTATCTTTTTTGATTGATTTTTTCTTTAATTTTGTCCCTTGTCATCTGGTTTCATTTAATTTTTATATCAAATTTAATCCTCATTCTTTTTGTTATTTTTTTTTATCTGTTTCCTAATTGATTTTTTTATATTTCAACCCTTAATATTTTGTTTTCATTTATTTTTATATCAAGTTTGGTCCCCAATCTTTTTATTGTTATTTGTTTTGTTTTGAATCCTTTTTTATTGTATTTGTTTTTCAATTTAATCCATTAGCATTTTGTTGATTGAAAATTTTACTTTTGTTATTTTTAGGGCTTTCTTTCTTCGAAGTTAGTCTTAGACTCATGATTAGAGTTACAGTTTTGAAAGTTAACATTGATTGATTTTGGTCTTTTTTAGGTCCTTTTTTAAAATTGATTTTTTTTCAACTTCATCCTTCAACATTTGATTTATTATGAATTGGTCTTCGTGCTTTTATTCACTTTTCTTTTTATAGGGTTACCTCAATTTTATGCTCATAGTAATATGTTAACCCGAGTAAACTATGATTTTTTTTTCATTGCTTTTTTATGAAGTAGTTTTTTTTTTGTAAGTTTCGCCCTTCAAATTCGGGTTGTTTGATAATTAAGTTTCATGATTTTATTTAATCTGCTTTTGACAAGGTTACCCCGATATCATGATCAGGTCCTAGATTTTGCATGTTGACCCAAATGGGCTTCTGTCAAGTTTTTTTTACCTCTGTTTAATTAAATTTTTTCTTTAATTTTGTCCTTCAACATTTTATTTGCTAAAAATTAAGCTTTGAATTTTTACCATTTTTCTTTTTATGAGGTTATCGCATTCCCATTTAATTTTTATTTCGTTGTCAAATAAGATCTTTCAACATTTGATTTTCAGAATTAGTTTTTTTTTTAATTTCATCCTTCAACATTTTATTGATTAAAAATTAGTCGTCATCCTTTTTGTACTTTCTTTTCCACGGGGTCATCCCAATCCTAAGCACATGGTCGCCACATTAGCAGTTTAACCCGGATTGACTATGATCTTTTTTTTCTTTAAGAAATTAATATTTTTTTTTAGTCTCGTCCTTTAACATTAAATTGTTTGATAATTGAGTTTCATAATGTTACTCAAATTTGCTTTTAACAAGGTTACCCCGGTATCACGACTATGTTCACCTTTAGGTCAAATATTCATTTTTATATATATTTTGATGATGATAATAAAATGAAAAACAGACTAGTAATATGCCTTGTTGAGAATAAGTTTTAAAAGGTTTATTCAAAGAACATATTAACAAACATAATGATTTTCGTGATCAAGAAATCCAAGAAAGAAACAAAATGAAGATTTAGATTAAGTGTTCTTTTAAAGTGCTCAATGTCAATTTTTATATCCTACATAATAGCACAAATAAAATGAATTCAGATTCTTCACTATTCATGCATTAAAGGATTGATATATAATATGATAAAATCTAAGATAGATAGCTATAAGAATTCACCAAGGTTAATCTATTAAAATTAGAATTCTGTATGAACTAGTCAACTATTTGGTATGACCAAATGAATCAATCGGCCATTTATTCATCAGTGATGAACATCTGGGAATTCTGCAGGAACCGGTCAACTGATTAGCTTGACTAATTTGAACCATTCGACCGTTTTAGTTGTGAGTGGGATTATAACGGTTATAAACAAGTAGTTTTTCTTATAAACATATATATTACTTATCTAATTGCAAAATTAATGAGGGATTCCAGACATATATTATATACAAGCTAATATAAGTGAAAAAAATATTATAAAACATCAATCCTTAATTATACTCTAATTGGTGTTATTAAACCTTTATAATCTAGCACAAACGTATTCAATCTCATTCTTATTATACTTAAACACTTTCAAATCTTATAAGTGCTATCTTGTGAGATATAGATATATTAGATCTTTCAATTGTATTATATATTCTATCGAGAGAGTTAATTATATAACAAAATTACTCTTGTAAACTTAAGCTCATGGTTGCAAGATTAACGAGTTAACCTGAATTGACTACGATCTTCTTTATAAAAAAAATAATTTTTATTTTCAGTCTCACCCTTTAACATTGGATTGTTTAATAATTGAGTTTTATAATTTTATTCAATTTGCTTTTGACAAGGTTACCTCATTATCACGACCATGTTGACCTTTAGGTCAAATATTTATTTTATATATATTTTTATGATAACAATAAAATAGAAATGGACTAGTAATATGCCTTATTGAGAATAAGTTTTAAACAGGTTTATTCAAAGAACATGTCAACAAGCATAATGGATTTCACGATCAAGAAGTCCAAGAAGGAAACAAAGTGAAGACTTAGATTAAATATTTTAAAGTGCTTAATGTCAATTTTTATATCCTACTTGATAGCATAATTAAAGTGAATTCACACTCTTCACTATGCATGCTTTAAAGGATTGGTATATAATTTGATATAATCTAAGATAGACGATTTTAAGAATTCACCAAGGTTAAATTGTTAAAATTGAAATTTTATATAAACTAGTCAACCTTTTGATTTGACCAAATGAATCAGTCGACCATTTATTCATTAATAATGAACACCTGAAAATTCTGCAAAAACTGGTCAATTATAGCTTGACTAATTTGAATCAGTTAACCATTTTAGTCGTTAGTAAGATTATAACGGCTATTAATTACTAGTTTTTCTTAAACACACACACACACACACACACACACACACACATATATATATATATATATATATATATATATATATATATATATATATATTGCTTGTCCAATTGCAAAATTAGTGAGGGATTCCAAACATATATCATATATAAGCTAATTTAAGTGCAAAAACACTATAAAACATCAATCTTTAATTATACTCTAATTGGTGTTATTAAATCTTTATAATCTAGCACAAAAGTATTCAATCTCATTCTCATTACATTTAAACACTTTTGAATTATATAAGTGTTATCTTGTTAAATATAAAGATATTAGATCTTTCAATTGTATTATCTACTCTATTGAGAGAGTTAATTATGATAATAAAATTACCCTTATAAACATTTGAAAGTTAGGTAAAAACTCTTGGTATTGGTGAGGTGATTTCACTAGGAAAACATCTTGAAGATGATATCTGTTCATGTGAGGAAAATCTTGGTATGGATTCATCAAATGACTATTATACTCCTGTTGATTTATCAAATGACTATTATACTCCTAAACTTGGACTAGTGAAGGAATACAATACTTAAGTACAGTTTGGTACTTAAGGTATGGATGTAAGCTTGTCAAACCACGTTGAAAATGAGTTTGCAAATTCTCTTCTTTATTTCTTTACTTTAAGCATTTTAATTATATTGTTGATTATTGTGTTTATTTGAATTAATTTGCATTATTTTGTTAATATTAGTGATATACCTGATTCATCCCCTCTTAGGTGTTATAATAGCCTTAACATTTGAACAATAGACTAGATTATAGATTTTGCATGCTAACTCGAGTAGGATTGGATCAAGTTTTATTGACATGTTTTAAATAAATTTTTTTTCTTGAATTTTATCCTTCAATATTTTATTTGCTAAAAATTGAGATTCATTTTTTTCTTCATTTTATTTTCTATGGGGTTATCATAATCTCATTTAATTTTTACTTCGTTATCAAATAAGATCCTTCAATATTTGATTTTTTTTATAATTAATTTTTTTCTTAATCTTATCTTGCAGCATTTGACTTATAAAAGTAGTGGCACATTGACTAAGTAAAACAAGTATAAGTAGTAAGAGGTATGGTATAAATAGCTAGCAATGCTAGGAAAGAGTATGTTGAAGAGGTAAGCATTGGTAAAAGTCTAAATAGATTGAGCTTTAGGTGTGTTGATCACTCAAATATTTATCTTATCAATAAGGTAATAGCTGATAGTTTATATCTTCTAAGAAGAAGAAATTACACAATATGAACTTAATCCCGAGAGAATATAGGTAGAAATCTTGCAAAATCAAACAAAGCATAGGGATCTAAAACCTCAAACCTTGACTAAAAGGTTATTTGCTCTATAACAACATCACATAAGGAGAAGGAAAGGTTTACACAAAAGAAGAGATAGAAACGACAAAAAATAAAGGAAAGCTGTAAAAATACATTAAAAACCATCTGGGGAAAAATATAAATATAAAAATACATTATCGATCATCTTTTCTAGTAACTAATATGATCTATTTATATTGTTATAGTGAAAGAATTTCATGTAAATACTTAAATTTAATTTTAAGCAAACTCATTCACATACATGATAAGTCCTAATACAAAAACAAACTCTATCACATTTTCTTACTAATAACCATGTGAATCCTCAATAATTTAGAACATTAATTAATTCAATATGTTGAGAACTCTCATTCTGAATAGAATTAAACATTCTATTCAATTATGTGAACTATTGCTACTATGATCGATCGTTTCCTTTTGTTGACTTTACTCTTGATCCTCTAGTCAACTGCTTTTTTGTTTTCTTGATTAATTGAGACTTTTTAAGCCTAGTCAATTTCATTATTCACGATCAATTTTATTTTTATTTATTTAAACAATACCCATAATATTTCTTTAATTTTAAACACCTGAAAGCATATTTCCCTGTCATACTCATACTGAAATAGATAAAAAAAAATTAAGTTATACTCAGCAATAGCTTAATTATCAAGCATAAAGTATAAATAATACAGATATGAAGCAGCTTTATGCTTATGATTTCCATATTGATATCTTAGTTTCCTTAGGAATCCTATCTTTCATTGCATCCCCTGTATAAGAATCAATTTAATGTTATCCTCATTATTTTATATGTTTTCAACCATAGAATATACACTACATTATGCATCATTACATCCCTATTGGATATCAGCAATAGTTGATTGATCGACAATTTTTACAAGGATGATACCATGATGATTAAAAGTCATTTTATATCTTAACCTTAATTAGTTAAGTCATTGAATTCTTTATTGTTTGCTATCCTTGAAAAAAATGAAAATCAAACTAGAAAATTTTTTGATAAGGTTTATGGCCACTAAATAATTGATATTTGGCCTACTAAAATGTTTAACCAATACATTTACTTCTTTAGACCATGGTTGGTTACCTTGTTTCTAAGTTTAAGAGATATTGGTGATCGCTAGCCAGCTTGTCATTCTCATTATTGAGTTTTAATTTAATGACTTATGTTGTGGCTAATGTTTAATGTCATTCCTTGTTAGAAGGTTTTTTAGGCCCAAAGAACTTAGAAGCTCACTATGTTCTAATTTATTCAATTCCACCTTAAGTCATCTCCTTTATGGCACTTGTATACTTTATAAAGAGGCTTAACATTATTGTTTTTTATTCAAAACTTTGGCATTATATTGATTCTCCAATATATTGGTTATTGAGAAATCATATTTTTCAGAGTTCATAAATTTCAATATATTGATCATTAATTTTTTTAAAAAATTATTGGCACACATAATTCTCAATTTATTTTATCACATGTATGCATAAACTTTTTTATTTGCACTTCAAAAATTTAGCAAAAAAAATTTGTCAAAAAACCTGCATATACAAATTTGTTTTATAGGGGATAAAAATATCTTACCCGTGGTGAAGCACAAGTCACATAACCTAAAAGAGGTGGTGATTTTATTTTTCACCGCCTCACAAAACACTATTTGTTTCAATAATTTTTTTTCTTCTAAATCTATATTTCTTTCCCTAATTTTATAATTTAATATTTAGTTTATTTGAGATAAGACTTCATAATTTATTGTGATTTGCTTTATACGTTGTTAGTTTGGTCTCATAACTTGTGTCATGGGTTTGACTCGAGTTTTTTTTTTTAATTGACAAGTTTTTTTTTCATCTTTCAACATTGGGTTAATTGAAAATTAGGCTTTATGATTTTTTTGGTTTGCTTTCTATGAGGTTATCTCGATCTTATGACTCGAGTCGCGAGTTTAGCGAGTTAACCTAGTTGACTCGAGTTTTTATCTTTTTTTTAAATGGTTTTTTTTTCAATTTCATCATTTAGCATTTAGTTGATTATAAATTAGGCTTCATTATTTATTTTACTTTGCTTTCTACGAGATTATCACGGTTTATGACTCGGGTCACATGTTTTGCAGGTTAACCCGGGTAGACTCATGTTGTTTTATTATGTTATGTTTTTAAATTGAATTTTTTTTTCATTTTCAACATTTAACAATGAGTTTATTAAGAATTGAGTTTCATAATTTTTTTTAATTTATTTTCTATAAGGTTATCATAATCTCATAAATTTTATCGCGGATTTGACAAGTTAACCTAAATTGACTCAAGTTATTTTTTTGTTTATTTTTTATGAGGTTATCCTCATCTCATGATCCGAGTTACAGATTTAGCAAGTTAATTAAGGTAAAAAAATATTTTTTTCAATTTCATTGTTCAACATTGGGTTAATTGAGAATTCAGTTTCATAATTTGTTTTGATTTGCTTTATATGAGGTTACTATAATCTCATGATCTAGGTTGTAGATTTGACAGGTTAATCTAGGTTGGCCTGAATTGATAAAATATGTTGTCATTTCAATATTATTATTTTTTTAAATTGATGTCTTGAATTTTTATAAATCAAATTATATTTTTATTGGATATTTTTAGACTCATCAAGTCAAATAAATAAAATGAGATCAACCTTCACACTTTTAAAATCTTTTTAACTATAAAAATATTAGAATATATATATATTAAAAAAAAATTAATATGACCTGCGATATTATCCAAGTCAACAATCTCAAACATAAACCTACTCGTGATAGCAACAAAGAAAAATAATAGACCTATAAATCAATTTCTAACTAGAGAAAATATTAACTTATGAAGAACATTGCTGTCCAAATCAGACACGGGAATAAATAATCTGAACGAAACAGGATATTGAATCTTTTACAAGGACTCCAACATGAATTTTGGGTGTTTTTCTAAACTAACATTGGTGTAAGAAAGTTTTGAGGAATTAGCGCCAGAAGGAAAATCTTGTTTTTCCGCATCCATTAACATAGCAGATTACAATAATAATTCACAATATTTGTTTTTTTTTTCTCCTTTTCTTATTTTTAGTTATTGCTTTTTTTTAATTTGATCTTATATGATATGTTTATGGAGATATAGAATAGATAATTTATTTTAATTTATCTTTATATAGTTATTACAGTATTAAAAAAATATCTCAGCATTGAATTGGTATCAGAAAAATATTATAGCATCACGGTATGGTCTATTTTAAAAAAAAAACTTTAGTTAAATAAAATATAATTTAAAAAAAAACTGGTTATTAAACTTTCTAGAGTCAATAACCCAATTATCAAGTTTGAAGAGATAACCTTGGTTGCCCATGTTTGCAGGTTTAGCAGGGTACTTTTTATTTTTATTTTTTTTCTAATTGAACTCAATTATGTGATCTTGTATTTTTTTTTTAATCACATGGTTAAAAAAATAGTTTCAGAAAAAATATGTTATTAAATTTTAGAAAGTTTAAGGGTTCATTGACGTGTATGGCGAGTTTAACTTCTTCTTTTTTATAAATTTATTTTTTCAATTTCATCATTTGATATTAGTCTGGGAATTGAGTTTCATAATTTGTTTCGTTTTTTTTTCTATTAGGTTATCATAGTCTTAAAAAAAAGTCTCAGTATTGATTTGATACTCGATTTTTCGATCGTATATTTTTTTGTCATATAGTTAAATAAATAGTAATTTAGAAAAAAAAACAAATTATTAATCCCAATAAAGTCCATTACCTAGTTTTCGGATTTGACATATTAAATCGGGTTACCCAATTCACGGGTTTCATGGGTTACCCATCAAACCTAATATGTTTTTTTTTTTAATTTTTGTCCTTTAATTTTTCTAATTTTTTATTTTTATTTGACTCTTATTCAATATTAGATTGGTTGAGAAATGAAATTCTTGTTTTATTTTTTTCTGTTTTCCATAGAGTTATCATAATTTTAAATAAATATTTTTGTTAGGGTTGTTGCTCATTTTTTAAAGCATCTAAAGTTATCTTAAAATTAAATAAAAATAATTTACAAAAATAACAAAGTTATTAAATCTATTAAAGTTCACAGACCAGATCAAAAGGCGACCAAGACTGATCCAATCTAGCATCATTTAAATATATATAAAAAAATTATCATCTTAAAATTTTTTAAAAATTATATTATATTTTTATTAATTATCTATATTGTTTTTGTACTTTCTAAATTAAATAATTCACTATGAATAAAGTACTAGCCGCCCTCTTTTCTCCTTTTCTTTCGATAAATCATATGAGCTTGAATAACATTGGCTAAGTTCAAATTTCTTTAATTAATCTTTTGACCAAAATCAAAATCAACAACATGAAAGCCATTGCTGCAGTTATTCAAAGAGAATTTCTCCCTGCATTCCTTGCTCGTACTGGGGATGCTTTCTAAAGGCTTTACCTTATTTCTTGGAAAAAAACATTTTTCCTTCTCAATCTTCCATGCCTGGCAGAAAATATAAAATGCTGGTGCCTACGAATTTTCACCGCCACATTCTTCGGTTAGCTCCTTTCCCGGCCCCGGGGACCTTTAACCCACCTTAAAGACAAACAACTACATTACACAAAAACTATAATTTTATATAAAAAAAATTTAAATATATTTTATTAGTAAATACATACATCTTTATTAAACTTGTAATCTCAAAAACATATTCCAATTAAAATCTTAAAAAGTTATTGTTCATACAGTAGTTTTCACGAGTAATTCTGAACAATCAGATATGAATATGTCAAAAATAGACAGAGATATACCCTAGATAGTTACGTGGATGACTTAGTAAATATATTTATAGATCAATTAGACAATTTTATTTTCAGGTAAAGATCTCATCACACTACACCAGAATAATGACTCAAAATAATTATAATTTTTTATTCAACTGTTACATCGCGCTCAAACTTTTATAAGAATTTATAAAAATTATTTTCCGTTAAATAGCATAAAATCATTACTCTAATCACTAATTATTCCAGAATTTAATAAATATCATTGTTGTTAACCTGATATGAATCGAATTTGTATCAAGTTCGCAATTGCGACTTCTAACAACATATTATTTGGTAAAATCTTTTTGCTTATTCCATTCCACTCTTTATTTGCATTTTACGTGCTGATTACTCAATTTATCCTTTGGTTTCTTGGTAGCATCCCACCAGCAACGTTCTTTCTTATCTTGCAAGTTGTATGCACCAACTGGAAAAACAAGCGGCAGCAGCAGCTTTGATGGGGCCGCCTTATACCCTGTCGTCACCCACGTAGCCCCCCAATGATCAGCCCCTCTCAATCCCCCGCTAAAACCGACAAAGTATCACTGCAATGGGTCCCGTCCATCAGTTCCGACATCTACGCGGCACAGTACCAGATACATCGTCGGCAGCCTGCTGTCTTGCCGCGTGTCCCATCTTCTAAAGGAAGTTTTAGCTTTGTCTGCAACTTGTGATTTTAATTTAAAAAGACTAGCGGGAAAATGCACAGTCTCGATTGAGCGCGTGCTAGTGACGTTGCTGGTTTGAGCCGTGGTGTGACGGCACCGTTTTGTAATGTTTTGAATTTGAACTGGCGGTGGGGTTAATAGAGAGTGGGCGTGGGGAGTTGGGATAGATTGACTGGTCTGTGAGGACACGGAGAGAAGTGGCCGTTGACAGTCACGAATTCCACGAACTCTTCTCGTTTTGGATAACTCTCTTTATTCATCGACATCTGATACAACTAACCTGTCCTTTATCAGTACCCACAGATTTTAGAGTTACTCCTTCCAGCGTAGCGTCTTTTTGGTGGAGCAGATCGGTCTTTAAAGTAATTTTTATTTATAAATTATTAAAATAATATTTTTAAAATTTATTTTTTATATTAACCCATTATAATAATATAAAAATATTAAAAATAATTAATTTAAGATAATAATAAAAAATTAATGAATTATTCAACTTCAATAACAAACAAATATAAATTTACATAGCACTGAAGTTGTGGGTTGTATCATAGTTTTGAAATCTGGCCCGACCTGACCAACCCGAGACTAGAACTGAGCCGGGTTGAAAAAAAAATAAGGAAAGAAAAAACTCGACTGACCCGGTGACTCGATTGACCCGGCAAGACCCGATCAAAAACCCGATTGCGACCCGTTGATTTTTGTATTTTTACTAAAACGACATTGTTTTGATTTTTTTAAAAAAATTGACCCGGACGATCCAGTGACCCGGTCAAAACCCGAAACGCCGCGTTGGATCGGGACAGGTCTGAAAACTATAGGTTAAATAAAACAAAATTGAATATATATACGTGAGAGAGAGAGAGAGAGACTTTGTTGTTAAGATCAACTATCAAGATAACCTAAAAATCTTTGAAATTAAATTCTTTGTTGTTGATAGGAGAGATTCTAATCAAACTATGATTATCAATACTCTGAGAAAGAGAGATTATAAAAAAAAATATTTTAAAAATTAAAAATATATTTTAAACATTTTTTACGATAATGAAAGTGATTTTCTATCATTTCCCTGTATTTATCTCTTATATTGCAAGTATTGGTGATTCAACCTTTTAGATCAAGGGATCATCTATATGATTAACATTTTATCATGGTAATATTTCTTTGTGTTGTATTGAATTATAAATTCGATAAGAATCATGTTTTTTGAGAGACAAATGCATAATTATTAGCTATTCAAATTAATCCGCATGGGTGTTTATGTCTTTACATATACATCTTTATTTATCGTAGATTATAATAATAAATTAATGATTTTACCCTTAAAAAAACTTTTATTTAAGTGCTTTTTAGAGGTAAAACGGTTTTTTCTTTTGGTTCATTTGTTATTTGTGAATTATTAAAGGATGTTTGATCTTTGATAACTTTATTTTTAAAAATATTTTTTACTTAATTATAGATAACTATAAAAATATTTTAAAATTCATTTATAGTTAAATACTACTTGTCCATTCTATTTTATATTCTTTTAAGATTTCTCTTGTTGTTTTGTTTTAATAAATAAAAAATAAAAAATTATATACAAGAAGGAGTGGTGATTGATAAGAATTTTGTTTATTAAATTAAACATGATAAATTAAGTAGCCATTTGACAATGTTTGATACCGTATAGATTAATTACTATAATTAAGTCTAAATTAATTCTAAACCCTCCTAGTTTTTTTCCCCCTTCCTTGTTATTGGTAGGAGAGATTCTAATCAAATTGTGATTATGAATAACTACAACACGAGAGACAGATAAACGAGAGAGGTACAAGAGAATAAATTAAAAAAATAATAATTTTAAGGATAACAAAGATATTTTTATCACTTTTTTTTTTTTAATGATTGTGAACGTGATTTTCTCTTCTTCTTTTTTTTATCTCTTTTTTTACATTGTAAGTATAGGTAATTCTACCTCGAGTAATATAGAATTTCTTAGTTTTTTTTTTTGTTTTTATTCGAGTATCTTCATATCTTTTTAAAGGGTAAAACTAATCTCATTTGAGGTTCGTGGTTGTTTCTTCCAATAAGTACGTTTTCTAGAGATCGAACTTATATTTTCATTCTTGCAAGGATATAGCAATACTTTAACCGCTAAACTAATACTTTATTGGTATAGAATTTCTTAGATTGATAATTAATCTAAATGATTAACATTTAACATGGTAATATTTATTTTTTTATAAAGTCGACAAGAATCATATCTTGCGAGAGATAATTATATATTAAAAATATTCGGTGTCTTGGTATCTCAAATTATCTTTATTTTAAAAAGGATATGCGGTTTCCGTATTTTATAAGAGGATAAATGAAGGAATAACTCCTAGCTACGTAACTGACGCTACAGTAAAAGTAATTGATTGATGAATTAAAGCTCAGAATAAATAGAAATCATTTAAGGAAAATATGGTTCTATTCCTGCGACATGGTCACTACATGTTGTGAAAATTGTTCCTCTTACCTATTTTTTTTTTATAAATTAAAAAAATAGTTTTAATATTTTATTTAAATGAGTGTTTTTGGTATTGTGATGCGTAATATTTTTTTAAATTTTTCTTTATTTTAAAATACATTAAAATAATTAGCTTTTTAGATTTTTAATTTTAATATTAATATATTAGAATAATAAAAAAACATTAATATTAATACTTTTTAAAGTAAAACATACTTTTAAAACATACAACCTCAGGGTCATTGAAAGCTTATATAATCATTAATTTCAGGACCTGTGCGAGTAGTCGAAGTACACATAAGCTAATCTGAACATTCACATTAATAAAATAAAATAAAAAAGCTATAATATTTCTAATTCGCAAATTTGTGCAACAGTTAAAAGTTTTGTTTTATTTTTTAGGTAGTGTTTAATATTGTGTTATTGGTATTTTTTAAAATATTTTTTATTTAAAAATATATTGTTAATCCTATCACGTCCAAATAATCGAGACACATAAAAAAGTAGTCTAAACACACGTCAAAATAGTTAAAC
>Ga0307518_10000756_pt1 | contig 24333 bp, 14 predicted proteins | sample 25_EM_MG_FD_203889 | JGI IMG/M metagenome (GOLD analysis project Ga0307518, IMG submission 203889) | Populus trichocarpa ectomycorrhiza microbial communities from riparian zone in the Pacific Northwest, United States - 25_EM | ecosystem: Host-associated > Plants > Roots > Unclassified | place...
GAGGGTGGTACATTTCATGCATGCAGCTCGAACTCTACGAAGTTCACCATTGTAGACACCAGTTTGTTACTTGGAGGAATATCAGTAAGGCCAAGAGAACTAAGATGTTTACCAGTTGAGTATGACTGTGCTTCTGAAATGACCAATGCAACCGAGAATGAAACCGATTCCTCTGACAATTCACTGGTTCAGCATGCACCAGATGCAGCTAATAGACCCAACTATAGAAGGGGTATATTTGACAAGAGCTACCAGGACGAAAGCTCCGAATTGAAAGAACACCAGTCAACGAGAACTTTAAAGCACCAATCAAGTCGAAGGGCAAAATCCAGCCAGTCAAATTACTTGGTCCCTCCAGTGAAACGACAGAGACTAACTGTTTGTTCTGATACAGAGATGAGCGATGTCATTGAGAATTTCTCTGGAGGCATGCGGTCAAAACAAGGGAGGGTTTGTTTAGCTTTGAAAGCACCAAGTGCTGGCAGCAAAGCCTTTAAAGTCCGTGGTTATCGAAAGAAATCATCATCAACTAAACCCTCAGCTAAATGTGATCCAGAAGAGGAGAATGGCGGGGGGATGTTGAGTGCAAATTCTTTTGGTTTAGGAAATTCTCAGAGAGAAAATGTGGAACATCAATCCCCGCTTTTGATTGATCTGAATCTACCTCAAGTTGCATTGGACTCTAATAATGGAGAAGTGGTGCCCATGGAAGTGGAAAACATCCAAAGAATAAATGCCAATAATAAATGTTATCCATCTCAGTCAGATAATACCAATGCCGACATGTTGAGTACCTCTGTTGATGTTACTCCTGCAGCAGAGGAACCTGATATGAACCCCAGAAGGCAAAGCACAAGAAACAGGCCAATGACCATTAAAGCATTGGCAGCTCTTGAATATGGATTCTTGGAAGTGAAGAAGAGGCCAAAGAGCGATGGAGTTCGCACAGACAAGAAATCCTGTTTTAGAGCCCTTCCTCGGGTCCAACAACATAGTAGAAGTAACATAAAGGCATGCAGTGTCGGTGCTGGTATTGTGGATTTGAAGGAAGAAAGGGATGCTAGTGGAGCCTTCATTGTTGAATGAAAGTTCCTGAAAGAATTCAAGTTATATTCTCCCACATATATTAACCAACAGGCCAAATATCTTGCAGCGCTATCTCATTAAAGATCATTCTGCACCGCCACCCAATCCAGCACTCAATTTTACCAAGAATAGGATTGTAGTATAATTAGTCTATATCTTTTGTGATTCTAGCATTTCTTGGGGTTTAAAGAGGGTTTTAACCCGCACTTCGACATGGCTATGCTATACTTCTGATCTGTTTCACAATAGGGAATTACTTAGAGAGCAAGTGAGCAACAAAGCACATGTGTTTTAGATTCCTGCAATCACTGATTTCATCGCTACACAAGGTCTAGGGAGAACCATGTTGTTAACCTGATGACCCACTAGCTATCGAAGTCACATTTCTTGTGACAATCTGAAAGAAGGTTGCAGGGCAGCAGCTGAAGATGAAATGTGTTTATTCTCCCTTTCCATGATAATTGTTTTTTGAAAAACATGAGCATATGCGGACAAATATGGCTAGTGTCACTTATGACTGACTTCTCAGCATTGAGAAGTTGATCTCATCATCTGCTGCAGGAAAACAAAGTTACTGCTTCAAGAAGGAAGCATACTGTTCATGTCTGCTCACCTTTTGTCAGTGTAAAGTAGCTTGCACATATCAACTCTTCATCACGTGTGGACAAATATTGCCCGAGGACGTAGATGGTCCTTCTTTTGTATTTTTTTTTTGTCATAAGAGAGCCTCCAACTCTACAGCACTAGCGCGTGCTAGGATTGCTTTGGTGTTTGAGGTTTGAAATTAATATTTAAAAAAATAGATTTTTTTTAAAAAAGTTATGAATTGTAAAGGTTTTAAAAGAAAGTTTTTAGGAGGTGTTTTGTGTTGCAGTTATATCCTGTTTTTTTAAAAAAATTGAGTTTTATATGTTTTTAAATTATTTTTATGTGTTAATATTAAAAATAAATTTTAAAAAATATTATTTTTATGTATTTTCAAATGAAATGTAATTTTTATTATTGCCCTAAACACCGTTTTAGTAGAATTCATATAAAATTATGGAATATATTGATTAATAAAATACTTTTAAAATTATAATTGAAACAAAATATAATTTTAAATACAAATCAGCACACTACCAAACCTATCAAGTGTCAAATGAGTTGCTTTTTAGTTTTTTCTTTGTTTACTATATATACAATATCTAGTTTCATGATTAAATTAAGGTAACTGAGAATATCATTTTTTTTATAGAAAGAATTGGAAGTGTTTGTAATTAATGATACATATGATTCATTCCCTAAATTGTCCTTTTGTTTTCATATATGTTTGATAATGCGGATGAAATTATTTTTTTAAATAAAAAAATCATTAATTATTTTTTTTATAAAGAATTACCGAAAAACATCAAATAGTTATTATTTTAGGTGATTATTTTTATGATTTCACATGCTCATATAAGAATCATTTAAAATTATCTAAACAAACACTAATTTGATGATTTTTTATATAAAAAATACCAATATATCGAATCTTGGTAGGACATGAAATAAAGAAAAAATTCTCTAGGTTTCTTGTAAAATGTGTATATCTTGAAGCAAAAATGAGAATGAAAGGAACTGTTTTTATATTGACTTTTAGTGCTCCAATGGGCACGTACATGCCCTCTTTAATTTGAACCGAAAGGCATTATTTTGGCCCCCACAATCTTGGATAATTAGCTAATATATATATACAATTTTCTCTTGTTAGGAAAATAATTAAAACACCCATCTCATGGCTTTGAATTTTTATTGATATTTGAAGTTTCCTTTGTCATTGTCAATTCATATCAAGATCTAGAGCACATCTCTCTTGCTTTTCCGGCCCATGGTGTCAAGATTTCAACATTTCGACGAAATTTCAGTGAGTTATAAAGGACTGAAAAGGTCTTCAACTTTCTCTTTTTCTCCAACTAGTGCCTGCTAGATCACTTGCTTTCATGGCCTCCATGATCAAGCAACTTCCATCAAGGGTAATTCTTGCGAGTAACAAGGTAGATATTGCCTAGCAGAGCGAGCAAGGTGACAAATATAGTTCATTATATGCTTGCTTTTCACGCTCCATTCCATTTCTTAATCAATCCTCTTTGTTCAAGGGATTTTCATGTGAACATATATAGAAAAGGTAATCAACAAAACAGAAAGTGTACAAGTGAGTTGGATGGACCTACTTGCATGTATATTTTTTAAGTGTTTTTTTTTTGATATTATGGTAGTTTTTATGGTTGCGGTTTAAAAAAAAATAATTTATTTTTTTAAAAAAAATCAAGATTCCAATAAAGTTTTTAATGGGATTCGTATAAAACTATAATATATTTATTAGTTAAAATTTTTTAAAATTATAATTAAGACAAAAAAATGTAGAATCTCAATCCCAATGTATCAAGTTTTTTTAAATAGACCCAAACTTGTGGGAGTTGATTATTGTTATGATGATGGATTCTTGAAAAGCATATTAGCTTTTGTTAGCATTATTTTTTGAAAACATTTGTATTTTTGAAAGTGGTGCCCATTCTCTGCCCATCTCTAGACAATAGAATCTAGGGTTTTGCTTAAAGGTAGCCTTTTCACTGTCAACTTGAAAACAATAGTCTAACCCAAAAGCTCAAGGTAAAGTGAAAGTTCACTAAACTTCTTAGGAAGCTGATAGTTAATTAATCCTTTTTATTGCCAAATCCATTTTGGTTTTGAGAAGTCATAACCATAGGTTAAAATAGAAAGGGAAAATGTTTAATATATATATGTCAAGCTACGTCCGTGGATAATTTAATGAAATTAATTTGTCACTTCAATCATTCATGTTTCTACAATCATGAAGGGTGGCTTTCCTTCTAGTGATATTAAAAAAAAACCAAAAAAAATGAGAAATTGCTAATATATATAAAATAAACAAATTTTATTATATATCTATGTTATTGTCATCTCAAAAAATGTGCTTTTACATGTTTTTTCTATCTTGTAACATCAACCGAGCGCGGGAGATTCTCCTGATGAAAAAAGTAAACGTTCAACTTGGTTATGATTATAGGAGAAAAAATTGTACTTTCTTGTTGAAATAGGTGTCGCCATTTCTGTTTCATGTTCATCAGTCCATGTGTGTCCTGATACATTGCATGCTTTAATGATTTCATGAAAGATCATTAATCAAGATTAGTGTTTCACATTTTTGTGTGTGTTCGTGTTCAAATTGAAGGAAAAAAAAGGATATATGTCTGTATAATTTATATAGTGTGCGTGGTTTCTTACAGGTTTAATTAATAAATGATTAATTCCACTAACAGTCATGATTAATCCATTGCGCAAAGCTTCTTTATGTCTAATGATGAATGCATCTTTTTCTTTTAGGGGTTAAAAATTATGGAACTTTTACTCAAGTAATCAAGGTTGATCTTCTTTGTCATGTCCTTGGATATGCAAATCAACTCGTGACTAGAGTCTGTGTGTTTTGCGTTAATTTCTATATATAGTTTAATTTTAAGATATAGATTTTTTAAAAAATTAACTGTAAATTATAACTTTTTTTATTAGTATTTTAAAAGAAATTTTACAGTAAAATTCATATAAAATTATATATAATACCGTGCGTTGATTAATTAAATACTTTCAAAATAAACTATGATTACGACGACAAATTAAAGAAAATTAAATGCAATTACCAATTAAAACAATGTTATCCTCAGTTTTTGAGGTTTAGGAAAAGGACATTATTAATGTTAAGACAACCTGCATTTTGTTCTTGTAAGAAAGCAAGTGGCCTCAATTGAATATTATTTATAACATCAATGGAGAAAAATGAAGACTTGTAATTACTTCCGCTATTTTACATAAGAATTTGATCAATTCATACCCATCGTTATCAATCATCGATGTTATCCATGCAATTCTTTGTCATGCATGCATGATTCACACACATTATATAGTAAAATAAACATTAAATTAAAAAATTATCAAATATATAATTAAGGCCATTGATCACTACTGTACATAATTGTGACCATATTAATTTTTAGATTTTAGCCCCCTGTTTCATTATTCCAGGTTCTGTCTCCTTGTTGTTTCCCGCTTGATTAATTCTCTTCTTTAACTTATAGTTTGAAACATATATATATATATATATATATATATATATATATATATATATATATATATATATATATATATATGTGTGTGTGTGTGTGTGTGTGTGTGTGTGTGTGTGTGTGTGTGTGAATCAATGCAAGTGGAAGGTAGCTTTCATGTTTAGTTGGTGGGTGCCATGCAACTAATATTTGAAGAAAATATAATTGAATTGAATTTTTATTGTTATGAAAGTAATAAATTTTTACTTAAAAATATATTAAAATACAAAAAATTTATATATATTTTTACATCATTACATCAAAATAATTAAAAAAAATCAATTTAATATTTTTTTCCAAATAAAACACATTTAAAAACAGAAGCTATCATAATTTCAAACACCCACTACTTTTCTTCTAATCAAAGTGGTTTAATTTCATCCTTTGTTTTTTGCTTAATTCTAAACTACTTAAGAATCAAGCTTTTGCTTCAATATCTTGAACAGCAAAATAAAGAAAAAGTGAGTGTATATATATTGGATGCAAGACAAATATTAAATTAATTAATGGTGAGACATATAAACTAATTAAGTAATGAAAATTAATAAACTTGTCAAGTAATGATCTAGACTAGGTAGACATATATAGCACATTATAATAACAATCATGTATAAAGATATAGTATAATTGATGCATGACTATATATTAACATAATTAAGATCATTTAGAGATATTTTATTGTTTTGATTTGATCTTTTGATGTATCACAAGATATAATGGCAACTAATTAACTTCAAAATCCACCTAATGGAGTTTAAGATCTTTCAATTTTAATTTAACCAAGGTTTTTGGCAACAAATCATGATCCTAGTTTTTTTTTTTTTTTTAAATGGACATCGTATTTTATTTTTAAATGTGGAAGGTAAATGCTTTTGAGCAAGTGGTTGTTGAAATTGTGTTTTGAAGTTACGAAACCTCTTCTTATATTAGCAAATAAAAGATTTACATCAAGAGATTTCTCAGTGCCCTGTATTGCATAGTAGAAATCAACCATGCAAAAAACCGACAACAAATATAATGAATTATGTTCTACTACATATTTATAACCAAACTCGAACTAAAAAAAATATTTTTTTTATTCCGTTTCGATAATAAAAAATATTATTAGATCAATTCTATTTTAATATATATATATATTTTTAAAAAAATTGTGCACAGTTTTAAAAATGCATATTATATATAGTGTACTGTTCAAGAAATTTAGTTTTTTTTTTAAAAAAATCTCTTTGACCATTCAAACAATATTTTAAGTAGCATTTAGTTAATGCATTAGAAAAAAATGGAGACAATAGAGACAGAGAAAACATATAAATTCATTTTAAAATTGTATAAAATTATTTTTATATTTCTTCTCCGTATCTTTAACAAAGTATGTTTTTGTTTCTTATATATTTGTATTTTCTATTCTGAGACACTAACTACCGAAACATGACTTTGAAGTTGAAAAAAATGTTGAACATTAATGATGTTATATAGGAAGCTTAATTAATCACCCAGCAATAAATTTATATGCTGGAAAAAACCAATGGAAAACCATAAGATGCTGGTTATGATTTCTAAATGATGAATCCAAATATATTAATATTTTTATATATATATAAAAAAATAAACAAATGAGTATTACCTACAAGAACAAAAAGGACAGCTACATCCAAAAGCTGATAACATATGTTTTTTTTTGTCCAAAATGAGATTGAGGAACACTAGCTGCTTGTGTAAGACTGATCCTGCCATATATATTTTAAAAATGGTTAATTATAGTAATCCTATTTGATCAATAAAGAAATATTAAATTGAAATCAAACACTAATTATATCATTTTGGCCTTGGATCTTTCAGCTTCCTGATGTTGCATGTTCATGCATGTAATATTGTAACTTTGTAGTTATCAAAAAATATATATATGCCTTCAAAACTCACCTACTCGATTAATTAAATTAAGTTCTCTAGGCTTCATTAATATTTATTTATCTCTTCCTCACTTGCCCAGTACATATCAATAATCCATATATAATACATCCTCCTTTTCGAGTTCTTTTTACCCTTTTCTCAACTGCCTATAACAAAACTCTTTAGGGCTAGTTGCTTTTAGATCATAGTCATCAAATCTGATAGTGGATAAGTTTAAAAAAATCAACTTAAAATTAATTTGATTTGACATGATCAACCTGATATATCAATTTATAAAATTTAAAATAATATCATTTTAATTAAAATGAATTAGCATAATGAATGCTTAACTTAAAACTCAAAACCTAACCGACTTGGCTAGGTTTTAATAACTTTTAGTTAAAATTTATTACCATGTGAATATTTTTTTATTACGATACAAATCGCTTTGTCCCTCTTAAATTGAAGAATTTATGTTGTTGTAATTGGTGTGAATTAACATGATGAATGCTTAACTTAAGAATTAAAATCTAATCGGGTTAGTTTTAATAACTTTTTGTTAAAATGTATTACCATATGAATATTTTCATATTGCGACACCAATCGCTTTGCCCTTGATTTCATGTTTTTTTTTTTTACTCCACATTGATGGTAATTAGATAGAGGCAGATAGCAACAAATTATACCCAACAAGACTTCACATGTTTACAATACCAAATAGTCAGCCATGCAAAAGTCCCATCACCATGCACATTGCTTTGGCTACGTACAATACTCCTCAAAAGTAAAAACACAGAGATAAAGAGGGTTAAAAATAGTTACTTCTTTCTGCCAAAAGGTGTTCAAAAAGGGAGCCATTGAAGAGTCCAGCGGGCAAGGCAGCAGCTGTGATTAACTAGCAAGTTTCAGTTCTGCTTATATGCATCACTGCCAACAAGATTCAAGCCAACGATGGTGACTAAACAAAGGTTGAATATTGAAAGGATGGGTAATCTCCGTGGAAAACCATCTTGATTATATATATATATATTCCTTCCATGTGAGGCATCCTTTTCGTATAAATTAAAGCTCATGGAGTATTAGTTATAATTTTTGGAGACATCACATAACTATTTCACTCCTTTTTTATATTGATACGTGTATATAGTTAATAATAATATAAATTATATCTTGAGACTTTTCATAACAGCTTAAATGTTTGGATAAGAAGGTCCTTTGGCATGATATCAGAGCTTTATTAACCAAGTAGCTAGTTACGAGTTCGAATCTCACTACCCTCATTTAATTTAATAAAAATTAAATATAAGGTAGTGTAGGTATGTGGAAGTTTTAAGCTCAAAAAACTTTTACTTGAGGGGGTATGTTAGAGAATAATATAAATTATATATTGGGATCTTAAGTTTTTGGGTGAGATGGTTATTTGACAGTGTGAATATGGATGTAATTTATTTTTAAGTTTTTTTTAAAAAAAAAATAGATAAGATTCAAAGTCGGAATCTTATTTTTATCTCTAAAAATATTATCAAAGTAACATCAATTACTTTCTCGAAACAAAAGAGATGAAGACATTGTTAATTAGAACAATGAAGCTCCTCCTTTTAAAAAAAAAAAAAACCCTGTTTTTTTTTTTTCAATTTCATCCTTAGATTTTTTTAACAGTCATTTGAGTTGTCTTTGAACCAATCAAGTCAACTAGATCATGTCGGAGCAACTTTACACGATTTAACTTTAAACTTGTGTTAAGCAAGGAATTAGATTGAGAGGATTTTTCAGTTAATTTTTTTTTAATTTCATCCTCAAATTTGTTTTTACATGTCAGTCGGGTTGCTTTGGGCCAACCAAGTTAACTGAGTTACGTCAAGGTAGTTGTTATATAGATTAATTTTAAATTCAAGCTAAGTAAAGAGTTAAATCAAGAGGTTTTAAAATTAATCCATTAAACTAAATTTAACATAAATGTCACGTTATTTTTTTTTTTTTAGTTTTTTAGTTTAACGTGGGTGTCCGGGCCAGCTTGCGCGCACCTCGACTAATCCCACGGGTCCTGAAGTTAACGACCATATAAGCCTTCAGTGACCATCATATGAGCAACTCCAGGGCTCGAACCTGAGACCACAGAGGGAGCAAACCTCTTGGTCCCAAGCTCTTACCACTGAACCACCACCTAGATAGTTACATTAATTTTTTTTTTATCCGCGTCTTAGTGTAGCGTGTGGACCAGTAAACAAGTATTACATATATATACATAAACAATGAGATATGTTTACATGATTTCATCTCAAGATTAAACTCAAGGGTAATATCTACAAATTAAGAAATCTAGATGACTTAACATCTAAGGTGATTTTAAAAGTGTTTTTTTGAGTGGGTTTCATGTAAAAAAAATAAAACCTCTTGGAGTGAGTTTTAAGCTAATCATTTAATTTCAAACAACATATTTATGGAAATTTCTTTCATCACATCACATTGAAAGCAAACTCGCTTGTCTCTCACAAATCAACATCACGGAGCTGGCTGGTTTCTAATTCAAAATATTATCACTAAACGCGTTATTAATTGTACCAAAATCTAATTACTTTTTTAATAAACTCTCTCTCTCTCTCTCTCTCTCTCTCTCTCTCTCTCTCTCTCTCTCTCTCCCCTGCAGGCCAAATTTGTTAATGAAATGAAAATCTCTCTTTAATTAATCAAATTTCTTAGCCACAGAGGCACATGTCACCGTCCCATCATCCTTTGATAAACACTTTTTCTTTGACAAATCTACCCCTTGCTTTTGCATGAAATATCGTTCAGGTACAGCCATGCACGTGAATGGGGAGAATTTTTTTTGAATCATTGTTGGGTCCTTTTCGAGAAGGATTTGATCAGTGCCAATTGCCCACCCGTGACTGATGAGGCTATTTTGGTGATTTCACTGCTCTTGCCGGCTTTTTCTGTGGTGGCAATTATGTGGTTTTGAATGCATGGGAGGGCAGTCTTGGGATAAAATTACTTTTGTAGAAATATCAGCACAAGGAGACAAGATTTCAATCGGAGGCCGTCACGATGTCCAAAAATAAATTCGTTAGCGGGGCACACACATGTTAAATACCAAAACTACCCCGGAATTTGATGAGAATTACTACATCTGCACAGACGATGATTCATATTCAAATTACTAATATATTAATATACCTTTCTTTAAATTTATTTAAATTCAAATTCAAAATAATACTGTGGAATATACATATATTAAGCATCCGAGAAATATTTTAATGTTATTTGTTAGTTAAATAATTTATGTATAATGAAATCTTACAAACAGTAAACAAGTTTATATGAATGTTTTACTCACGGTAAAAGAATAATTTAGAATTAATATATATATATATATATATATATATATATATCAAGATTAGATTCTTTTTATTAGATTTAAACAGATTATTTGTATCTAAACCACTGCGTTTTAAAATATATATTTTATTATAATTATTTTCAGGATTCAAATCCGGGATGCTAATATGGAAAGCATATTCGCTTACCAACCAAATTTAAAATACTTTATACTATATTAAACATTACGTTAATTATTTGATTAAATAGCTTCAAGTCTTCAACTTCTAAATTAGCAAGTAAATTACTTTACAACTATTAAATTAAATCTATTTGGTTATCAATTCCTTTCACTCACCACTATATAAGAGCTTAATTATTTATGGATATTAATGTGTTTCATTTCTAAAATTCTGGAAATTACACTTGTTTTATTGTGGTAGTGGTGTCGATTCAAAATGTTTTTACTTAGAAATATATCAAAATAAAAAAAAATTATTTTTTAAAAATTATTTTTGACATCAGCACATTAAAATGATCTGAAAACATAAAAAAAATATTTTAAGCAAAAAAATAAAAATAAAATTTAAAATTTAAAGGAACGCGGTCCAAACACACCCTAAAGATGATCTCAAAAAGTTAAAAACAAGTTTCACTCACATATTTAAGGAGGAAATTAAGAATTCAAAGGATAATTAGAAAGAAAGAAATATCAATTACAAAAAGAAAAAAGAAATTGTGTGGATGTGTTTGACCGTAATATATACTATACAAAATGAATCTTTCAAGATTTAAATATTATTGAGTAAGGGCAATAACCTTAATATTCAACAAAGCTAGGGGCAAGAAAAAGAACAACAACAATATATATTTATAAGATGCCTCCAAAGAAGATCTGCTTCTTCTTCTTCTGTTCTCTCCTTGTAACAAAGCCTGTTCACTATCTCTTCTTTTTTACCAGAAATGAAGGAGAGTTTCCTGGTTTTTGTCTTCCTCTAAGTTACAAACAAATCTCCAACTTCCATGCTTTTGTTTTTGTTTAATTATTTTTAAGCACTAAACAACACATCTTCTACCAAAAACAAGCAAATTACAAGAGAGAAAGAAAACAAGGAAGTTTGGTGAGTAAAAGAGAAAGAAAGAAAGACAAAAATTAAGGTTTAAATCTTAAAAAAAAAAAGGATTAATTCCCTTTCTTTTTATCATATTTCTTTTTCCTTCCTTCAATGTCAAACACCACAGGTGATGGCACTGGCAGCTTCTCTTCTGGAGGTGGTGGGGATGAAGTTCACTTAAAATCCTTAGCTTCAAGCACTGTTACTGCTACTAACAGCAATGGCTCCACTATTACTCAACAGCTGCAGCAACCTCCAGTACTCAAGAAGAAAAGAAATATGCCTGGAAATCCTGGTATGTAGATATACACTTCTGCTATGTATTGATTTCTTAAAAGAAAATATATATAATGTTCTGTTTCTTGATTTAGTTTTAACCCTTTTTTAGTTAAGTAATATGGTCTTTAATTTACTATATATAGCAGCCTCGAAGATCTGATGAGCTCTAAATTGTTGTTGGTTTTTTGTATGCTTATGGACTATGAGCTTCTTTTTGATAGTTCATGGTTTCTTTTTTTTTCTTTTTTCTTTTTCTATGGCTATTTGGGTTTCAAAAAAATTAGAATTATTGGTTTGTAAGTGGTTGAATCACTGGCTAGGATCTCAATCATTGCATTGGACTGTTGCTTTGCCTTGCTAGCTCCTTTTTAATTCTGTCTTGTTTTTTTAACTGTTTCAGGCAAAAGGAAAACATATATTCCTTCATGGAATATATATATCTTTAGTCTCCTCACTCTTTCTCTCCCCATCTCTCTCTTGGTTCTGCTGCACTGATGATTCTTTAGTCTCCGTGGATCAACAATCTAACCAAAAAACATACAGGCTCACCATCATATAGATATGAGTGTGTGTGCCAAGAACAAGCAAGCTACAAGTTTTGTGCCTATTAGTATGATTATTATTGCTATCACAAACTAATTAAAAACATGATACGGCAGTAATTGTGCTTAACATACAGCTAGTTTGTTGAAATTACCATTACCCTTTTATATAATTATGAAATTTGACAAATATATATATATATATATATATATATATATATATATATATATATATTCTGATCACAGAGGTTTTTTTACATGAAATATGTGGCAGACCCTAGTGCTGATGTTATTGCTCTATCACCAAAAACTCTTATGGCTACAAATCGATTTGTATGTGAGATTTGCAACAAGGGGTTCCAAAGGGACCAGAATCTTCAATTGCATCGGCGGGGCCATAATCTACCATGGAAGCTAAAGCAAAGAGCAAGTGGTGAAATTCGAAAAAGGGTTTATATTTGTCCAGAACCTTCATGTGTTCATCACAATCCGGCTCGAGCATTAGGTGATCTCACAGGAATTAAGAAGCATTTTTATCGAAAACATGGCGAAAAGAAATGGAAATGTGACAAATGCTCAAAGAAATATGCTGTCCAGTCGGATTGGAAAGCTCATGTCAAGACTTGTGGCACTAAGGAATACAAATGTGATTGTGGAACCATCTTCTCCAGGTTTGTACTTTGCATTGATCACTAAGATAGCGATTATTTATCATTTCAAGATAAAAAAAAATGAAAACAGAAACAGAAAGAACAGTTCTGAAATTCAATTTTAAAACTGTTTTAAAAATATTTATTTTATATTCATATCTTTATCTCTCGAAATTTCAAGACACTAGCTTAATACAACCTGATATATTACTTAATTTCTACTTAATTAATAATTAATTTCTCAAAAAAATGAATTAGTTAGAGACGATACTTGTATAGTACTTGTCTGTGCATGCAAGATGATGATGGTTAATGGTAGGTTAGGCACATTGATTGGTCATGATGTGGGACCACTTTGTTTTATATATAAATATAGTGGCTTGTTGATTAATAGGAGATCTGTACCTCGACAGCACTCCTAGCTTTGCTTCAAGTCTTTGTTTGACTATATGCAATTATGAAATCATTATTTTATCCAAAAGTCCCAATCATGCTTTTAATTAAGCTTTCATTAGGCTTAGTTATTCAGCATAAATATAGTTGTCGTGATCATCATATTAATGCTTAACAAGACTAATTCAATTACATTACCATTGAGGTAGAGGGTCTCTCTCTATCTCTATCTCACAGCATTTTTATATGTAAAAATGTCTAGTTTTTTTAATTAGGGTTTGATAGTTAGTTGTTTGAGCATGCAGGAGGGATAGCTTCATCACTCACAGGGCTTTCTGTGATGCCCTAGCTGAAGAAAATAACAAAGTGAATCAAGGACTAATGCCCAACATGGAACCAAACATACAAGGCCAAATCTCCAGCCTCATACCCTCCTCCATGGCCATCAACAATAATCCTCCAAGTCAATCTGCCATGATGTCTAATTTTAGCCATCTAGACACCAAAAACCCACTGTCCTTACCCCAAGCACTCATGCCAATGCCACCTAAACCCTCATCAGGAAGCATGTTTTCAAGTAGCACCGCAAGCCTTTTTGGTGGTTCAAGAAGCATGCCATTCAATTCTTCCTCGGCCCTTCAGTTGAATGCAAATTCATCAGCAATCTTTGAAGGAAATGGTCATCATAATTTAGCTGGCTCGGCATCAATGTCAGCTACAGCTTTGTTGCAAAAAGCAGCTCAAATGGGTGCAACTGCAAGCAGTAACAATGTGAGCTCTCCCATGATGCAAAAGAGCTTTGTTACAAGCATGGCACCCCCAACATTTGGTTCCATGCATGCCCAAAATGACCAATCTCATGTGATAGGTGGTGATGACGGATATGCTAACCAGTTTTTCAACTCAAACGGTGGTGTTGGGAACTCTGTGTTGAATGATATGGGGATGTTTAGTGCAGTTTTGGATCAGAACAATGCATTATTCAAGACTATGGAGCATGCTAGCAGCAACAATGAGAATGCTTTTCAAGGTGCAAATTCAAGCCCTGGTTTGAGTAGTCCAACAAGTGGAGCTAATCCAAGTGGTTTATCAAGATTTAGCGGGGACATGATGACTGTTGATTTCTTGGGGATAGGAGGCTCTAGGCAAAGGAATCTTCATGACCAACATAATCATCAAGAAATGGAGTTCAGTAGAGGAATTAGTCATCCAAGGATGCAAGGGTTGAACCACTTTGAGCAGCAACAAGCAGCAGCACTAGAGAAACCCTTGTGGGATGTTTGAAAAATTAAGAAAATACTCTACACAATTTCCTTTTCTTCTACCTCTATAGCTATAGTCCCTGTAATGATTTCTATCATCACTTCTTTTTCTTCAAGTTAATTGTATCAGCCAGGGAAGAACCTCAACTGTTTTGCTAAAGAGCAAGCAAGGTTTTGAGGATTTTTGGCCCACCATTAGCGACTTCAATATGAGTAGAAGATCACATAGATTTTCTTTCTAAAGCTCTTCGATCTCTCACTCCCAAGTTTTTTCTATCATGTGACTTGTGTAGCGACTCGAATATTCGGTGTGTGACCCATCATTATATTTTTTTAGGTTAAACATCATCGGTGGGTTTTTTTTTGGTTTTATTAGCTTTTAAAGTATTTTTTACACTGTTTTTTATTTAAAAAAATATTAAATTGATCTTTTTAAAATGTTTTTCAATAACTTTAATGTAACAATATTAAAAATTATATTAAAAAATAAGTTTTATGCATTTTTAATAAAGAAAGTACACTTCTAAAAAAATACTCCGAATCTCACATTATATATCAACTAGTTATGGTAAGGCCTAATTAAAATAGATTTGTAATTGATGTTCGAAAAACAGGGCATGTGGCTTCGCTGAAAATTGTAGCTAGAAGACTTGTAAGAGTTTTGAATTCAAAGTTCATGTTCAATTCTGAAAATTGACCTCTGGATTTGATTGAGTGTATATATATAGAAAATTTGATTTATCGAGTATGATTGATAAAAATATTTTATATCAATTTAAAAGTATTTATAATTGAATTGAATTACTAGTTATTAATATTGATTGAATAATATTTTTTTAATTTTTTTAAAAATCAAATTAAATCAATTGATTGAATAACGATGTTGAATATCACTACTGAAAAAAAAGGGAAAAAGACGCTTCTCTTCGTCAAATCGTTGAAGGTAAGGCATTCAATCGAAGTGGAAAGTTTTTAACTATTGGACACGTCGCATTAGACCCAAGATACCACGAAAAGTCAGCCGAGCTAGACTGTGACATGCAATGGCCCAGACCAAACTTTTAGCGTATCGAATTGACTGAGCCCACAAAAGGGTTTCGACTTTCCATGACTGGAATAGCTACTTTATGCATGAGCCAGGGCACCACCATAGGTCCACACTCAATAGCATTTTTCACGCGCTAGAGGCTGGACAGGGAAATTTGTATGGCTCCAAGCATTCCTTGTGAACAAGAAAATGAGAACCACCGAAAATCAGATAGCATTATCACTGTCAAAGGGCAAGTCCCTCCTCCCCTTTGTGCCTCTCTCCAAGAGCCTAAAACTGCACCACCCTAGATCAAATAACAGTTGGCAAGTCCAAAAGGTTATGTGAGCAACTTTAAGCTAGCTAGGGTGCTACACAGCTGGAAAAGCATAGACCATGGCATTGCAACATCACTTTCTAGCATGCAAAAATGCCTCCATCCAAAAGATTTACATGACTCAATCATCTGGGGACAGGAAGGAGAGTTTCCCAGAGGTGCCTAGGCCTCCAGCCGAACAGTTTGCACCTCTGGCATCGACTTTTCAGCGTCGTCTACTTGTTGGTGTTGGTTCAGCTTCTCTGGTGGCTGTTGGTGCAAATTTTGGTGGGATTACTAGTTTTCTTCTTGGATTATCACCGGAAAGCGGTCGAAATGTTAAGCTTGATGTGCTTTATCCAATTGGAGGGTATAGCCGATGCATTGGGACAAATGAAGGATTTGGTTAGTGAGTCCTCTGTTATGTGAATTTGTTTAACATGATTTCTTGGCACCTATAGGATCGATGCGTTCTTCTAATACTATGAGTGCTTTTTGAGAGCAGAATTCATATACCCCGCAACTTGGGTTGGAGACCAAAGGCTGCTTTATCGAGCAGCTGAGAAGACAGAATATGAGAGATCACTCGATCCACCTCCACTGAATAATGGGAAATCTAGTGATGGGCGGCGCAAGAATGTGAATGAACCGGTTGTTGCATTTGGCCCCCCAGGTTCAAGTGGTGAACTCAATGTTAGTGTCATTGTCTCACAAGTCCCTCCTGACTTCTCGTGAGTACCTAGAAAACTGATGCTAAGATCCAAGCTTTCAAAAAATAGAACACGTAATGAAGGTTCATTTATGAATTTTGTAGGATTGAAGCATTTGGAGGGCCTAAGGAGGTGGGAGAAGCTGTGGTCCGGACAATCACAGGATCACGCCTTGACGTGAAAGGTACTTTGACTGAATCAAGTTTAAGAGAGGACTCTCTGAGGAAAGTTAATTACTACAAGCTGGAATTCAGAGTTGAAAGCCCCGCATTTCACCGGCATAATCTAGCAGTTTGTTGTGCTCGCGGTGGTAGATTATACACCTTAAATGCACAAGCACCGGAATCTGCATGGCCAAATGTGAAGGCAGACTTCTATAGGATAGCAGATTCATTTAGTATCATCTCTTGATAAAGAAAAAAACAAGCACAGAAGAGCAAGAACAGACATTTTGAAGTTTGTATTCTCCTGATATCTTATTTTAAGGCAGCTAGTCCTGGAGCATTATTACACAGTTTAACAGAAAAATATAAGATTATACTTTATGCTATTGACTTCAAAAGTTCGCAAGTCATGCTAAATTACTGTTGCAGCAAACTGAAATTTTTACTCGCAACTGAATTCATCTGCCGCGGGTTCAATGAAGTTGAGGGAAACCCTAAGACCAAAGTTACTTGAATTTCAATATCAGATATGATAAAGAGTAAAAAGTATACAATCCAAAACATCAATCAAACAGAAATGACCTAAAACAAGTTAGCTTTTACTTAAACTTTGCATATTACAACTGCCATAATCTGTCAAAATATAATTTACATTTATACATTTAAATTCCCTCAGGCAGCATCTCAGCCACTTAAAAAATTATTTTTCTATATCTAAATCACTAATGATGTACACTAATTTAAGCGCAACTTATCTGTCTTGGCTTAGCAACCTTCTTCAAGTTCTCAGAAACTGCTGCAGTTAAATTAGGATCCTCAAATCCAATTTCTGCTCCAAGCCTGCAAAAAAAATTATAAATCTTATAATCCCAGTAAACAGATAAAGGGATGGGAGAAGGCAACTATTCTATATATGTGCAAAAATCTCCAAAAAAATACAACAAGAATCGCCCAAAAGGTTGGCTAGGTCATAGGCAAGGAAAATAAGCTAGATATAAGTGCACTCCACGGTCTTGTTTCAAACCTTACTCCTAATGTTAACCCCTAACTGGGATATGTGTGATGCCACAGGTCCACAAGGCCAATGCATCAGATGTTAATTTCACTTTTATTTCTCATCACAAAAATCAGATTAAAGATTTCAAAACACAGACAATAAGTAAGCAGTGGAATGAAAGTCAAGCTGTTTTGCTTACTTAGGATCAAGCACCAATTTCTGGACTTCTTTAATGGCTGAACTAGCAGCATAGAGTGACATCTTACCCACCTGTATCAAAACCAAATAGAAGATAAAGAAATCATTGATAGGAGAACAAAAGAATTTCAAGGAAAAGGTGGCATCGAATTTTCGAGGAAAGTTTCTGTATTCTTACCTCCAAAACTTGAAGTTTTGCTTCATGTTCATTTGGAAGACAGCGAATTTCTGCTGCCAATCTAGAAGCCACCCCCAAACTTTCAGGAGATAAGAAATCAAGACCCAACTGAACATTGGACTGCAAATTTACAAGAAGAAAACAAAGAAATAATTATAATGCAGAATTTAATTAATTCTGAATTAACCATGTCAACAATTTAGACTGATCTATATCAAAACTAATTCAAGAATTACAAAAATCACAATTAACAGAAGAATAGGAAATAAAAGCAAAAGCTTCTGGAACCGCTCTAAACATACGATCTCTAAATATCTTCAGTCCAGGAAACTGGAAGTATTTTTATAAGACTTTTAAAATCAGGCAGTACTTGACTTTAAAAGAAGAAAAGAAGGAAAGAAAAGCAACAACTACTGGCTGTTCACAAGTGTTGTTTTCTATAGCATATGCCTGTCCCCCAAACTACTAAAGCACCTTTTTTTATCCCATTGTTCGATGATAAATATGTCCCTAACCTGAAGGCCTAAAATATTCATCTGCGAAGAGTAGAAGCAGCCCCATTGCAGCAACATTATTTGGAAACCACAAATAAAATCATCTCCTCAAGGATGAAACTTCTATTCTTTTTTTACTTTTAATGGATAAAGGATGAATATTTTGCAACTTTGGAAACAGACCAATGCTGGTTCCAAGAAAAAAGGTGTGGATGAACCTTGGTCTAATTTGGGAAAATCACAAAACCATTTATATTGAGGATATCAATTAATATCCAACCATTTGAAAAATAAAATATATATTTTCATCATTGTAGTTTAGATGTTTTAAGATTGTTTTACACTTAGAAGTTACCGAGTCATATATTTATCAGAATTCAGAATCCAATTAATTGCAACAAACTTGCCTGAAGATTCCTCACTTGGAAAGGGCAGCCAGCAGGGATGAATACAGCTTGCCCCAGGTGCTGTTCAAATGACCATGGTTCAACTCCTGAGGAAGAAAAATAACAGGAAAGTCAGATACCCTGCTCATGAACAAAATAAACAATAGGAAGGTCTATGCTAACAAAGTAGAAGCTCGGATACCTGACTATGTCAACAGAAAAACTAAAAACAAGCAGGAATAACTGACTCCTGCTAAATCTGATCCATTTTATCTATTTTGAAAACTAAGAAATGCTATTGTTACTCACCAAATTCTTCTTTCAATCGTCTCTTATGAAACCCATTTAGGAAAACTGTTCCATCATAAAGGGGACGTGTGGCCTGAGATCCCATTAATAAGATCAGCAGCATGCAAGTTATAGAAGCCATTTGTCTTGATTAAAATATAGGGTACATTTCCAAAGATAACTAGGTCAACTTACAAAATCATGCACTGCATTGTCAGGCTTCCAAAGGTCCTCACAGCGTGTTCGCAAATAGTCAGTTAACTTAGGAACATCCTGCCGACGAAAGACATCCCAACTAACTCCTGTGTGAATCTCTACAGGGATATCATCATGATTTTTCCTCAACTGCTGACCCTCCATTCCCTCAACCTCTTCCATTCTGATGGTTTCCGTTCTCTCAACCTCTGGAACACTGGTGGTTCTTTCAGCTCCTTGATCTTCAATTCTCTCAAGCTCTTCAATGCTAGTGGTATTATCAACCCCTTGATCCTCCATTTTCTCATTCTTTTCTGCAGCTGTCTTCACTTCATCTTCTTGTATATTACGCCCACCAAGTGATATATCAGGCAACCTTCCCTCCTCCAAGCTCTTTTCTGGGTCAAATGAGCCATTCTCCTGGCAATGTTTTGCCTTTGCTTCACATGTATGCACCAATAAGTATACCTGCCCATGCCTCAGCAATGCCAATCCATATTAGACAACTTAGACAAGTGAGATTGTTCAGAAAAAACAAATAAACAGCCACTTAATATTACATGTTGGCTCTCTGTACAGGGCATGGCCACAGCTGCACTTGTTGCACTGGAAGCCAACAGAATTTGTAAAATTCTTGTTCAACCCAATGTTAGAGATATTAAGAATTTATTTGTGAACCATGTAGATTGAATTTAGGATCTCAATGGGATTAAAAAGATTTCAGTTCTAAAACACCTCATGTGTATATTTTAATTCAAAGTTTGTATACAAATGCTAAATTTCAATCTAGGACCTATAGTTTAAATCTTCTAACATGAATTTCAAGAAGGAACAGCAATACATGCGAGTAGAAAGTGTCACAATATCAATGTAATAACAAATAAAACATACCATGTCACGCATTTTGAAATGAAGATTTATTACAGAATTGCCCACACCAAGTTCCTCATGGCTCCCATATGATATACAAATCTTAGGTCCTACATCATTCTGCAAAGAGTAATGGGGCAACTTTGCAGCAACATTTAAAATACCCAACCTCGAATGGATGAATTCAAGGAAAGGCAGTTTACTGATAAATTCGGGTCTCTGGTATAATAAGAACTCTTCAGAAGCACTGGGGGAAGGCCAATCCTTCAACTTCAACATCTCTAGTGAACCATTTTCCCGGATTCGTCCCTCGGAGTATCCTCTGATAAACTGATCAAGTTCAATATCAACCTGCCAACACAGAAAACCACATATCATGGAAATCAAATAGATTAACACAACAACAATTTATTTACTGATGTTATTAAGAAAGAAGAGCCATACACCTAACATAAGCAAAAGTGAGAGAAAACACACCTCAGACCAGTGTAAGCAATCTATGGCCTTCACTGTTCTGTTTTCATCTTTTATTTTCTCGTCTGATGTTTCCCGGATCCCCTTCCATATGGCCATTGGATCCCAGCTTGATATGGATGAGCTGTCAAATACCTGCTTCACAATAACAGGTTCGCCTCTGACCCAATGTTTTCTAAACTTGTTTATCCCATCAACTTTTATATCTTCAGATAAGGGGCAATATAAGAAATTATCATCACTATCATCTCTATGAGCATGCTGGCAGAGTGTGGAATCACTCAACCCAGATTTCTGTGGAGTGTCAGCATCATAGACCTTGCAGCCACTGACCATTTCCTCCACATTTTTCACAAGTTTTGCTACCCAATTCATCTTGAAAATACAGCTTAGGTTCAATGATGAGTAATTACAACCACCGTGCTCCTTTGGAGGGCATGGAATGCTGCCATCATTGTTTGCCTTCCAGCCTTGGTACTTATCTGATAAATTTATTCTTCCTCGGGAGTCTATCACAAATTTTGATAGGGTCTCTTCGTCTTGAATTCTCCTGTCAATCTGGTTTTCATTCACTTCAGTTCCAACACCATGTTTTGATGCTCCTCGAAGATCTTGACAGCAATGGAGGCACAGATCATACGAGCAATTTGCACAATGCCGATGATAATCAATGATTGGTATCCTACATATATTGCTGCAAAATGATAAATTACAATGAACAACAATACTTGAAATGATGAGGAATCTATTATACTTATACACCCTCCAAAAAACCCTATCTAGAAGACAGGCTATAGTTCAGCTTTCTGAACTCATCAAATTGCAAGATTATTTTATAAGATAAGTAAAGACCAGGATCCTGACTTCAATTCATATGCACAGTAAAGAAGAACATAAAAGAAATTGATAAAGCAGTGCATAAGTTTACTTAATATACCAGCACATCTGCTCATCGGCATTCAATTTGGCCCGGACAAGATCTATATCAGTTCCTGAAGAAGTAATGCCCAGTTAGTCACATAACAGGGAAAAGCTTATAAAGCATTCTAAACTCCATATGCCACTAAAATATAAAAAGCATCTCACCACACAGCCTCTGTTCCAGCTCTACTTCAAAGCATTGTTCATGATGGATCTGCTTAACTATAGGAAGCACTGAAGATAATAGGCAGTGGAGATATTGCAATTTGTCTAGAACAGGTATCTCTCGTATTCTCACCTGCAACTTATAGGGGGGGAAATATCCTCAATGGATAAGATAATCCCACTACTATTTGTTCATGATACATAAGAAACTTAACAATATAATAGAAACATGGTCCCTTCAGTTCATGAGTGAAATACCTTTACCATATTATCTCCTCGTAAGCAACTCCTGCAATTGCAGATCCCACGACATGCAGGACAAACCTTCTCAATTTCTTCCAGTGGAATGTCCGAGTACCTAGAAGTACTGAATAAATCATTGACTGAGCTTATAAGTTGGAAATATGACTGTATTTTTGCAACAGAGTTCAACCCTCACCATTCAGAGATACAGTTATCACAAAAACCTCTCTTGTCACATCTGGGACACCAAATAACTCTATTTCTGTCATTCCTTCGGCACTGATGACAAGTTTGTCCACCAATGTCTTCAGAAGAATCTGTGCTTGCATCAGAGTATTCCTGAAAACAATGTGTTCATCTCAATATCTACAAGTTGAAGCAGAAGAGAAAGCAACCATACAGAACATAAATGAACAGTACAGTATAACAACAACATTTTAAAACATGCTGTCAAGTACGATTTCAATTTCACTCACTGTCATAGCACTGGCATCAAAGCTTCTTTGTGATATACTCTTGGATGAATCCATAGTTAAAAGAGGAGGCGTCTTATATGACCTCCGATTCTCTTCAAACTTGAAATCTCTTTGAGAATCATCATTTAGTTTTTGAGAATTCCGACCAGACAAACTCCTTATAAGTGTTTCAGGAGAATAGCGAGACTGACTTTTTGGTACTTTCTCCTTATGCCTCTTTGATGGAACAAAAAACGGTTGTTCCTCTTCAACTTTCATGTTCACAAGTGGTATATCAAAATCATCACCCTTGCTCTCCAAGTAAATATCTCTTTCACCTAGCGATCTTCTTTTGGCCTTCTTCAGACTGGCTCTCAAGGCAGAATTAGCTGCCCTCTTCTTCGCCTGAATATAATGCTTCTCACAAACAGTTTTATCTGGCATAGACATGGCAGTGCATCTCCACTGTTTCCCATCTGACCTCTTGCAGCGCAAGTCATCAGGAATCCCACCACCATTCTCCTCACCATTAGCCAAGGATGATCGTGGGTGATCCATTATAGCTGTGTCACAGAAAAATTCAACAAGAACAAGACACTTAACTAACAATTGTACGCTCATAACACCAATCTGTTACAAACCAAAAGATCCAGAACAAGTCACAACATAACACCACAGAGTCAGCAATCATTCAAACCACACAGGTTGCAAAGCTCCAACACACGACATTCATTCGCAATCATCATGTGAAAAACCCCAACACAAGAAAACAGATTTACTAAAATTAACAAGATTTTCCCATAATAGATTTGCAAGAAACGCGAGATACAAAAACTAAAAAAATAAAAAACTACACTGCCAAGTTTCAAAATTTAACTTAATTCATCAAATCATTGCAAGACACAGCAAAATTCGTCAATAAATCGATAGCCCATGTTCCAAACTTCCAATCCAAACACAGAACGCATTGAAAAAACACAGTAACAATAACCATAACAAAGCTTCCACTTGAGAAATTGTTAGAGGGAGAGAAAGAAAAACAATATTCAAGGAAAGAATCAGAAAAACCAGACCCAATTAAAGAATTGGGTGTTTCTTTACCAAAAAATAGGAGTGAGAAATCAAGCATTGCAATCAACCCCGGATCAGCAAAACTATCAAGAACAAAAAAAAAAGAGGGAAGGAAAGAGCAAAGGGTACCTGAGAAAGACTAGGGTTTTTTGTGGTGAAATAATAATGTATATAAAGAAGGGAAAAGAGAGTTATGAGCCAGAGAAATACTGCTCTTCATTATAGTATAAGCCAAGGAAGAGTGACTTTAGCAGATTTTTTAGTGGACGGCTTGTGTTTCACAGACCAGACACACCAGCAGTAGAACTGTACTACTGTTTTGCCTTGCTGTCTCGCTGTCTCTCTCTCTCTCTCTCTCTCTTGGGTTCTGGTTTTAAGGTTCAGAGTTCACTTCAGACTACTGTGTATGAAGTTCAACAGAACTGAAACTCTGTTATTGACTTTTCTTTTCTTTTTGAAGACTTTTTTTATTGAGAATAAATCCAATTGTTTTTTTTTTTCATAATT
>Ga0307518_10000757_pt1 | contig 24301 bp, 14 predicted proteins | sample 25_EM_MG_FD_203889 | JGI IMG/M metagenome (GOLD analysis project Ga0307518, IMG submission 203889) | Populus trichocarpa ectomycorrhiza microbial communities from riparian zone in the Pacific Northwest, United States - 25_EM | ecosystem: Host-associated > Plants > Roots > Unclassified | place...
CAACAACAGGAAACAAAAACAGGGACATGCCATGCCAGGCACCCTCTAACATTTTGTGCGGATGTTGCAGGCAATTTTCGAGGTGGTGCCCAGCTACCGACATCAATAATTACGAGTAATCTTACATTACAAATTACAAATTCAATGATTTCTCATGTTATCGATAAAGTATAGTATACACAGGTGAGGTGAGTGTACAGCGACGATTGATTGCTTTGAATTGTAAACCAAAAGGTGGATGGAAACAGAGGGCAGAGATGGTCGGCAGGGAGGCTTGCAGGACCCTTTCTCTCTCTGTTTCCTTTAATGAGTTTTGACTGATGAAGGAAGGCTGCAATACCCAAAAGGAATTCCCTCTGGGTGCGTTCCCTGGCTTCCTGGACATAGCAACCAGACAATGTCTTTCATAATTCAATCTTATCCGTCTCTCTCTTACGCAGACATGGCGCACGTACAGAGTAATAGTATAATACCATATAACTCAAAGCCTCTCTCTTTTTTTCGCTACCACAAGACAAGAGAGACCTGAACGCGCTTATACGGACACTTTTTCATTCATCACGCGCATTAACCAAGTAATTTTTTTTACTCGGTTCGAGTGCAATTCTAGTAAGGACTAGGCACGGCCCACGCTACGAATATGTAATTTTTTTTTTAATAATGATAATATTTAGTTGAAGTAAACATGTTTTCAAAAAAATAAAAATAATTAGTGATTTAAGTTATAACACTGAATTAATAAGTTAATTTTATTTTAATGAAACGATAAAAAATTGATATTAACCAAACAATTTATAAAAAAAAACATGATATTTAAAAAAAAAACAATAAGGGCATGGAATTGGATAAAAAAATATATTAAAAAATTGGATTGAGTTAACAAACACTGAAGAATATAACCAGAAAAAAAATAATTGCACAAAATGATAATTAAAATAATAAGGGTGAAAATCAAAATAAAAAATAAATTAGAGAGCAACTAAATTTTTTCAATAAGAGGGTTAAATTGAAAAAAAAAACTAAAAAAAGATAGGGAAAATTAAAAAATTTAACACAAACATAAACTTGGTTTAAAATACGAGGTTAAAAACCAATAAAATTTTTATAAAAGACATAAAGAAAAAAATAAGAACCAAATACAAAAAACATGTGAAAAATTGAAATACTAAGTCGAAAAGAAATAACACCTATACAAAGGGCTAAAGGATGAGAAAAGGAAATTAAAAGAAAAAATGACACAAAGTTTTGCATGGAAGGTTAAATTGAAGATAAAAATAAATCCCACAAAAAAAAATAAAGGATCAAATTGAAAACAATAATATAAAATAAACTTGGATTGAAGGGTAAAATTAAAAAAAAAAAAACTTGTATAAAAGGGTCGAGTAAAAAAATCAAAAGAATAAGGGTCAAATTGAAAAGTATAGTATATTACAAAATAGAATTGAATGACTAAATTGAAAGGAAGATAACTCTTATTAAAAAGTCAATGAAAAAAATTAAAAAAAATAATAATAACCAAATCACAAATACCAGAAAACAAAGAAGACCAATCAATAATTTTTGTGGTAGGAGAAAGAAAAGAATAAGAAAAAATTAAGAAATATTCATCAGCGACAAATCACTCACTCGTTGATGATACATGCCCTATTAGCTAAAAGAGGACACGACAACGTATTTAATTACATAATGAATTGTCAGGTTTAACTACAAGGATGTGTTGTGAATCTATGATGCCTAAAGCGTGTAAATATTTTCCACGCGCCATGTTTTTTTGAATTCTAATATTGTTTTATTATGGTAAAATACAATAATGCTCTTGATAAAACAAATAAATAATAAAATAACCAATGTGACAATACACATATATCCCTTATTCAAAAGCTTTGATTGTTTTAGCTTAAAAGATTTTTTAGCAATTTAACTACAATCTAAAATATAAAAAATTAACACTCGTCTTGGATCAAAGGCATGTAATTTTTTTTATCTTTAATAGCATTTTAGTATTTTTAATGTTCAAGTAAAACAAAACGATCCTAATATCCTTATATGGAAGGCCATTTACTACTTGAATGAGAGATAAATTAATAATTTTATTGTTATAGTTCATGATGAAATGTATTTAGAACTATGGTGAAAACACTCGTAAAACTCCTTTTCTATTTAGTATATTTGTTACGTGTTTGATATAGTGGAAAAAAGTAATTTTACGAAAGATTAGAAAGGAAAGAAGTTGCTATAGAAAATATTTTTTTTTGGTTATTATTATTTTTAAAATTAAAAGTCCCAGAATCAACTTCATTTTTTTAATGATATTTTACACCAATTTATCTATAGAAATTTTATTGAAATTTATTGAGTGGAGAGAGTATTTGACATGTGAAGCAATGAGAGAAGTGACCGAAGCTTGAAGATTTTGACACGTGGCTAAGATAAGGATGAAGAATGAGACATTGGAAGGTGACAAGGAACTAAACGTGATGTGACAGAAATAAAGAGGAAAGAAATGTGGCTCCCTTATAATTATAATTGAATTTATATCCATTGTAATAGGTTTATTTTGGAAATCTTATTGTTTTAAAAATATATTTTACTTAAAAATATATTAAAATAATATTTTTTTTATTTTAAAATTAACATGTCAAAATAATCTAAAAATAAAAATTAAAAAATTAATTTTTTAAAAAATATTTTTAAAACACAAATATAACATTACTACGTATATTTAGGCTGAGTTAGATGAGGGGTTTGATTTTTGCTAGCAGCTATAGAATTTTTTCATCCTAACAAACAACTCATCGTCTGTATATGTTTTTTTTTAAAATAAAAAAATAGACGGGTGATATATCCAAGCCCATATGTTTGGGCTTTATTAAAACAGATATTTAAGTTTTTTTATTATTACTATTTTAATTTTATCCTTTAAATATGAAGTTTTTATTTAATTTTATCTTTTAAATATGAAGTTTTTATTTAATTTTATTTTTTAATAATTTTATCTTTTTTTGGATCTTTTGGTTTTTCATTTTAATTCCATCATTTAATATGAAATTTTTTTATATAATTTTCTCATTTAGTATTGAATTGATAGCATATGTATTTTTTTTTATTATATAATAAAGAAAAATAATTCAATTCAATAGAGTTCATAATTCAAGTCATGAATTTTATAGGTTGATCAGAGTTAACATGACCTATCTCCTTTTTATCATTGATTTTTTTCTTTGAACATGCCCGATAGGATTATGTTGGAGCAATTTCCATACAATTTAATTTAAAACTCATACTAAGTAAATAGTCAATTCATGAGCTTTCAAGTTTGAATCATTATAATAACAATACTGATTTTTTTTTTTAACAAATAGGATATTTTTTTTTATTTCAAAAACATTGAATCTAACCCATAACAAAAAATTCAAGCTAGTGTATTAACTAACTAAATAATTTTTCAAATGTCATGTCAATTATATTTTCCTCCTCACGAAATGATTAACAGTTATAGAATTTTATTAGTTATTATTTTTCAAAGAAATGAAAAAAAATATTTCGCCAGGAAGAGTGTTTTAGAATTTTATATTAATTTCAAATCTATATCTGACAACACTTTGTATCAATACATTAAATTTTGTTATAGATTAAAGTATAGTTTGAATAAAAGCTAAATTTGAATAACAGCCATACCTCTTTTTCTTGATTAATCTTTATTTTGAATATTTTTATTATGTCTCTAGATTTCTAAGAATGTCGTGTATTTTGATAATTAAAAAAATTCATGTGCATGTGTTTATAGTCTTATATCTACTTCGTGTCTAGATAAAAATATAACTCTATAAAAATTCATATGCATGTGTTTAGTAAGGGCCGAAAACTTAATTCATTGTGCATGGATCCTAGCAATTTCTGCGTTGAAAATATAGGTTCATTGAAAGCAGCACAATGCTGCTTTCAGTGTGGAGAGCTTTATTCTTCACGTGAACAGCGGTGCATGTTTTTACTATTTCAGTTGGATTGGGTCCGGTTCAAAGTCTAATGCATTAAATCGGGTCCGACTCAGTAAAAAAAATTATTTTTTATTTTTAATTGTGTTTTATTGATGACATAACATTTGCAGAATTTGATCGCAATCCCAATTTTGTTCTTAATTATGTTTTACCTGATGTTGTTGCGCGCTTAAAAAACCAAGAAAATTGTAGTTCTTGTCGGATGCATATCATACGTGATGAAATTGTAGATAGTGTAATTGAACAATAAAAAATATTTTATATAGAGTATTATTTATTTCATGATGTAATAACAATAGTTAAATCTACAATATTTAAATTAAAAACCATCAATATATATATATATATATATATATATTTTTTGATACGCGGACAAATCATGTTCAATGGATTTATTATTTGTTAATCATATTATGACATATAAAAAAATTTCAAAGTGAGATAGGCCTCTTATTCTATGTTTTATTATATATAAAATAAAACTTTAATGAAGCTTTGGAGAGAGAAAAAAAAACAAAAAAAAACTTTAGATCAAGATTTCCTATAATATATCTGTTTTTTAATGTTTTCATTTAAATTAACTAAGAATTCATATTATAAGCTCTGATTTAAGATGCATATTGAATATTTCTGTTAAGAAGCGAAACTAGAAAAAAGACAAGGAAATTGTATACATGCTTAATCAATTCTTATCATATAAAAATTATAATAATATAATAGTAGAATTATGTGTCGTTTGCATCCTTTTTTTTAATTAAACCATTTACTAGCAAAATGATGAAATCATGTAATACAATTTAAAAATATTTTAAAAAATTGAATATGTATAAAAATATAGAATATATTACATGCTAAATGATGTAACTCATTAAGTTGTGAGAAAATATATAAATAGACAACTTTGTATTTATAATGGTTTTGAATTTAATGATAAGTAAAATTAATTATGAAATAAATCACAGTTAATTTACTTATGTAATCCAGGAATCTATTATTAATATGTTAACTATAAATTAAAAAAAAAAGACGACAATTGAATACCTACCTTTAATAATTGAGTTGGGATTTTATTAAAAATCTAAATCTAAAAATGAGTATTTATTTCTCAACTCCATATTTTACTATTTTTTTTTTATTTATCTCATACGGGATATATTTAGTAATAGATTATAATAATTTCTTCTCTCTCAATAAAAGAAAAAAATAGTAGATGTGGAAATCCATAGCATCATCAATCCATAGATACGGTAGTGATACTGAGTCAAATCCTTTTTGAATAGTTTCTGTGATTTTTAATTTCTAAATGACTCCTCTTTTATTTATTTATTTAATTAAAAAAAACTCAATTTCTTTAATAATTATCACCGTGGTCTATAATATGGAAAGATAACATGTTAGCATATCAACGCCAGATGGCCTGCTTGATCAATAAATCAACCTCACAATTAATAAGTTAATATGTCAATATATTTGTTTACACGACAAACAATATTTTAATTTATAACTTAATAATATAGAGTACGTAAAGTTAAACTAATTAAATATCTCTCTCTGTATATATTGCAAAAAAATCTATAATCATTAAAGTGGTAAAAAATTAAATAATTTGCCTCTTTATATTTTTTTATTTAATTAATATTATATATTATAAATTAAATTATAATTGTAGTTGTTTTTAGAGTATTTTTTTATTTAAAAATATATTGAAATATTTTTATATATCATAAACTTATGATTTATTTTAAAATAATTTAAAATAAATAAATAAATAAATAAAATTTAATTTTTTAAAAAAATATTTTTAAAACGCAAGCATATCCCTCTTTTCTTCCTCAGGACACAGCACAGGCGCACAGCACATTGCACTTTTCACTTTCGTATTATAACTTGTTATCATAGTTAGGAGAAGCGTAGCAAAAATAGAGAGAGAGAGAGAGAGAATGGAAGCAAAGTTAGGGAAGGCGTTCGAGTCCATCACCAACTTCTTCACCGGCGCTGACCAGATCCCCTGGTGCGATCGCGACATCGTCGCTGTATGTCATTCCTCTTCTTTTTTTTCCTTTTCCTCTCAATAAGTATCTTTGCAATATTGGGTTTTATCTTTTGGGTAGCAATTCATATTTTATTTTTTTTAAATAACACTTTTTAGCAGCTACTTACTTAGATTTGGGAATTTTTAAGTTTCATGATTTATTAGAGTTTAGCTATGGTTGCAGAATAGCTATAGATTGGTTGATTATTACCAGTGCTGACCCATCGAGGTTTATTAAGTAGCAGTACTGTAATGTCTTGAAAAGGAATCATTTAAACCTAGTAATGATTCTCTTCTTATGTACACTTTATCTGTGACTGTTTTGGGTTTCCTTTTTTCGAGGTCGATTTTCTTCCTTCAACCTCTCAAGTTTCTAGATGATCTCAAAATTATAAAAGATTAAAAGATGCATGGAGTTTTCAATGTTTTAACTTGATCCATTCTTCATTTCGTGGCTTTATGAGGAAAAAAGGAGGAAAAAAAAGATAACTACTAATGTGGGATAAATAAGAAAGATTTACAAACACAAACATCTGCGTGTTGCTAGCAATGTATGGCCAGTCATGTATGGAAACCGCTTCTACTCCTTGCATGGTTTTAGCCTTTGGATTCCGGAGGCGATTGTTTTGTAACTGCTATTTAGTTTTTGTCAAAAGTTAATGATATATCAGGGCTTTGGGCATGGTATTCTTTTTGCTCCAGACTTTTGTAACATTCATATGACATGTCATTCTTGATTGTATTATTGTTTGTTGTTCTCTTTTCTTATTCTTTTCACTGATGCATCCATAGGGATGTGAGCAAGAGGTTCATGAAGCTGAAAAAGGTCCTTCTGATGAGTTTAAGAATGAATGCATCATGCGTTTGTCGTGGGCTCTTGTTCACTCAAGACAGACAGAAGATGTACATAGAGGCATAGCTATGCTTGAGTGTAAGCAAAAATACAAAACCATCTCTCTTTCTCTCTCTACACACGCACACATCCATGGTTTTCCCTCTGTTACTAATACTCACTTTTGCAGCTTCACTGGGCAGCACTACCAGCCCTTTGAAACTGAGAGAGAAGCTTTATCTTCTAGCTGTGGGTTATTATAGAAGTGGTGACTATTCAAGAAGTAGGGAGCTGGTGGAAGACTGTTTGAAGGTTTAGTATCCACATTTCTTATTCGTTGTTTCTTTTGAATTATTGTGGAAAGATTTTTCCTTCTACGTAATGTTGTTTCCTCATAATTCATAACCTCATTCCAGTATTATGAATGTATTGCCTTGTCATAGTGCATTTTGTAGATATGGTTCATCTAAAATGATGTTCTGCCCTGAAGCTGCATGGTCATTGAGAAGCCAAATGTGTGATTTAAGGTCATATGTTGTATGCTATTCTATCTTAGTTTCTTATGCTTTGTGACTGAATCGCAAGGGCATGATCATTTTATAGATTGAGCCCGAATGGAGACAGGCACAATCCCTCAAGAAAGCAATTGAAGACCGGATCAAGAAAGGTAACAATTAATGTTGGTGATACTGCTTGTATTATTCATGTGAACTGAATGGATGGAGCTTCTGAATTATTGTCCTTTATTTTTGGTTTGTTTGTAGATGGTGTGATAGGCATAGGAATTGCTGCTACTGCTGTTGGACTGGTTGCTGGTGGGATTGCTGCAGCATTTGCACGTAGGAATTGATGCGACCTTTGATAATCACAGATATGCACGAGGAATACACTCGATGACGTACTAGGTGCAGAAACCAAAACTAAATTGTGGTTTAATACATGCTTACTTGTTCCTTTCGTTACATGAAAGAACTTAAGAGGTTGTTTTTTTATTACACAATTTTCTTGTAAGATAGTTACCATCAACGTGTATACTTTCGGATTTATCTGAGAATTGCTCCCTCGTTCTTCATTTTTACGGTTGTCTTTGGTCATCAGTCCTACTCTTTCCAAGAGTCATGGATGTGTTCATAACTTGCATTAACTTAGAGGTAGTTTTTGTGGTTGTGGTTTGAAAAAAAGTAAATTTTAAAAAAGTACGATTAGCTGTGATTGTTTGGATTTTGATACGTGTTTAATAAAAATTGTGGTCGAAGTTTATATATAATAAAAAACATGTATAAAATATTTGGTAGTTATGTTTGGAAGTGTGGTTGCGATTGCGGTTGCTTTTTAAAATGTTTTTTACTTGGAAAAGAATTAAAATAATATTTTTTTTATTTTAAAAATATTATTTTTGATATCAGCGCATCAAAATAATCTGATAACATAAAAAAATATTAATTTGAAGTAAAAAAATAATTAATTTTTTTTCAAAAGCGCTTTTAAAATTTAAAAACAAACAGGGTTATGAATTTTTATGAAATTCAGTTAAAAAAAATGTAAAAATTGTTGTATAAAAACTGCATTTTAAACTCATATTTTTAGTGAATTCCATAGCATAAAATACAGTTTGATTTGTTATCAAATACCTTATTGTGCCAGCAAAAAAACAAACGAGCCTAATTCTGCTTGTAGTTCAACTGTAGCTATCAAAGATCATTTTGCCAGGGTAATGTCAGCTCCTTCTGCCCTGGAAATGCGGCAGCATGCTGGAACCTAATTCAAAAGAAGCATGAAGGTGACTAGTTGCTGTCGGAGAGGCCGTGCAGGTGGGGTATGTAATGTTACAGGCGTTACCAATCTCAGTCACAATGCAACAAGCTCAGGGCAGCCGTTCATGTCTTCTCGAGCCCCTGAGTACACCAATTTGTGCACTGTCAAAACCTCGAGAAGCAGAGTTCGTGCTGGATTACCAAAAATTATTTAATAGACAATAAAAATAAAATAAAAAACTGAAATTTCCCTATGATTTTTTAAGCTGTCGGCAGATTGTCAGTCTTTGCGCGATTAGTACAACTCTTGATTGCTTCATCAAATTCAATAATTAATGCTTGTAATTTTTTGTTCTTTTTTAATGGTCTCAAGGCCAGGGAAATTCTTGAGGCCTCCTTCCGAACACCGAAAGCAATTCTACTCTCCAGTTTGACTAAAACAGACTATCCACACGAGAATTTTACGTTATGAAAGATAAGCACATCCTATATCTATCTATCATGTGAAACCTCACAAGAAAAATGCTACAACAGGAAAGACAGGAATTCTTTCGATGAGTTCTATGCCCACAGGAAACGGATATACTAAGGCAGTGACTGGAGAATCTGTGGACCTGTAACCATCACTGGAGGCGAACTGCCCGTTAATTTGTACTTTTGTGGCAATTCTATTTTTAACGTTACCATTCCAGAAGCCAGAAAATGACACGAACCATCGTGAAAGATATACAGTTGCGTTGTTCTCACCACTGCCCAGAAGTACTGTCTATATCCAGTATGTCATCTCAGACTCCATTTCGTTCTTAGAAATTTGTATTTAACTAACACGTCATAAAGCTTTATGAGCTTGGAACAACGTACGTAGGATTGAAGGGGAAAAATCTTTCTTTTCTTCAATACATTATTTACATGAATAAGAAGATATATATAACAGATTGTATAACCATAACGAAAATTTCCAATTATGGCTATAAATTTATGGGCTTAATTAGCTAATGAATATATTGTTGATTTTCCTCCTATAATCTCGCGGAAAACAACTCATGCCAACACTTCCCCTCAAGTTGGTGCATATATATCTCGGATACCCAACTTGCCAAGTGAGTTGTAGAAACTTTTGCTACATACAACTTTTGTAAGTATGTCTGCCAACTGGTCTTCGAATTTAACAAACGAAAATCGAATTATCATGGCCTCAAGATTTTGTTTGATGAAGTGTCGGTATACTTCCACATGTTTGGTCCGATCATGCTGGACTGGATTGTGAGAAATATCAATTGCAACTTTGTTATCACAAAATAGGTTCATTTCTCCCTTAAGAGCAAGGCCAATTTCAGTTAATAGTCTTCAAAGCCAGAGAAGTTAACAAAGGCCTTTAGTCATCCCACGAAACTCAGCTTCAGCACTTGATATTGCTACCACCTTTTGCTTCTTACTTCTCCAGGTAACTAGGTTTCCTCCAACCAATGTGAAATAGCCTGAAGTCGATTTTCTATCAGAGATATTTCCTGCCCAGTCAGCATATGTGTAACCTTCCACTCGTAAGTGATTGTTTCTTGTAAACATAAGTCCTTTTCCAGGAGAGAACTTTAGGTATCTGAGAATCCGAATCACTGCATTCATATGATCTTCACTCGGACAGTGCATGAATTGGCTTACCACACTCACTGCATAAACGATGTTCGGCCGTGTATAAGAGAGATAAATCAATTTTCCTACCATTCTCTGATACCTTCCTTTATCTGTTGGCACTTGATCTGGGTATTCTCCTAGTTTGTGGTTTTGAATTATTGGTGTATCTGCAGGCTTACAATCCAGTAATCCTACTTCTGATAATAAATCCAGGATATATTTTTGCTGGGAAAGGAATATGCCATGTTTTGACCTAGTAACTTCAATTCCCAGAAAATATTTAAGTCCTTTTAGATTTTTCATCTCAAATTCTATGGCCAATTGCTCTTGAAGTCTTGTTATTTCCTCTAAGTCATCTCCTGTAATGATCATATCGTCTACATAAACTATCAAAGTTGTTACCTTACCCCGGTGATGTTTTAAGAATAGAACATGATCCGAGTTGCTTTGTTGGAAGCCATATTTCCTCATTGCCAAGTTCAAGCGCCCAAACCATGCTCTAGGAGACTGCTTCAAGCCGTATAAAGTTCTTTGTAGTTTGCACACGATCTTAGCTTCAGAGTTTGCCATATATCCTAGAGGGACATCCATGTAGATTTCTTCTTCAAGATCTCCATGTAAAAATGCGTTTTTAACATCAAACTGGTGTAATGGCCAATCAAGATTTGATGCGAGAGATAGTAGAACTCTAACAGTACTCAACTTGGCCACATGTGATAATGTTTCTTGATAGTCTATGCCATAGGTTTGCGTATAGCCCTTTGCCATTAGCCTTGCTTTGTACCTTTCAACTGACCCATCAGCTTTGTACTTGATGGAGAATACCCATTTACACTCCACTGTTTTTTGACCTTCTGGTAGGGAAACAAGAGTCCACGTTTTATTTTTTAGTAAAGCTTCCATTTCCTCCTTCATTGCTTGGATCCACCTGGAGTCATCCAAAGCTTCGTTAACACTAGTGGGCATATGATGTGAGGAGAGTTCATTTACAAAGTTCTTGAGAGGTTCGGACAGTTTCTTTATCGAAACATAATTGGCAATTGGATATCTTGATCTTTGATCCTCTAGTTCTGGAGAATATCTATTCGGTGGTTTTCCTCGATTTTTCCTGAAAGGTAACTCATAACCAACAAGGGTATCCATATCATCAGGAATGTGAGGTGGGATAGGAGAGCTTACCTCAATGATATTCTTAGGAGATGGGTCATTGGATACTGAAGAGTGGGAGTGAGGGGTACTATTACTGCTTTTGGAGATGTCAACATTGTTACTTCAGCTTCCGAAGATGTCAACTCTGGATTAGATTCCTGATTGATAATAGGCTGAGCTTCCGGAGATGTCAACTCTGGATTAGATTCCTAATTGATAATAGGCTGAGTCATATTCGGTGTCGTATCAGTGTCTTAAACCAATCAAATGTCAACCAATTCATTTCTTCTACTTGTGTCTCCCCTTGAAGAGAAGAATTGGATGCAGCAGGAGAGTAGAAAGTGTCAGATTCAAGAACTTGACATCCATAGTCACATATGTGTGCCTAGTAACTGGGTCGTAGCATCGGTACCCTTTTGGTGTGTAGAGTATCCCAGAAGAAGACAACGAATGGCACAAGGATCAAGTTTCATGCGTTGATTCTTGTGGAGGTGAACAAACGCAACACAACAAAAGATGCGTGGCAGAAGCATCAATACTATGGGTAATGACACATAGGTTGACAAGGCCTTTAGCGGAGTCTTGAACCCAAGAACTTTAGAAGGCATGCGATTAATGAGATGGACAGTCGTGGCAACAACATCACCCAAGTACCAGTTAGGTACGTGAGCTCCAAGTAACAGAGCTCGAGCAGTTTCAAGAATATGATGATTCTTGCGCTCTACAATACCATTTTTTTGTGGAGTCTAGGGGCATGAGGTCTCATGAATTAGTCCATAGTGGTGGAAATAATCATGAAACTATTGATTCACATACTCGCCACCATTGTCTAATCGAAGCGTTTGGAGCTTAGCTGCGAACTGAGTTTGAATCATTGTATGAAATGATTTAAATACATGAAAAACCTCCTTTTTATGTTTCAACAGATAAATCCAAGTCATCCGAGTACAGTCATCAACAAATATCACAAACCAGCAAAAACCAGACATAGTAGATTTTGGGGAAGGACCCCATACGTCAGAGTGAATCAAAGCAAAAGGAATATCACTCTTATTCATACTCAATGGATAAGTAACTCGATGACTTTTAGCTAAAATACATGTCTCACATTTAATATCCAAATTCGACAAACCCAAAAATAAATTAGGAAACACATGTTGCAAGTAACCAAACAACAGGTGGCCTAACCGACGGTGCCATAACAAAATTTATTCCACTTTGAGGTCGCTTGAATGATGCATGTGATGTGCTTGGCCAATACTGACGTCTTCCATATAATAGAGCCCCCCCTCTCAGTACCACCCCCAATGATCTTCTTGGTGAGAATATCCTGAATAAGACAAAACATAGGGTAAATGAGCACAACACAATTCAAGGCTTTAGTAATCTGACTCACGGACAATAGCTAGTGAGATAAAGAAGGCACAAGTAATGTATGAGACAATGATAGGGCTGGTGATATCATTACTGTTCCAGCCCCTGTTACTGAAGAAATGTCTCCATTAGCATTTGCAATGCTAGTTCGTCGTGGAGGGGACTGCTGAGAGAAATCAGTGACATCAAAAGTCATGTGGTTTGTTGCTCCGAAATCAAGTATCCAGTCATTGCAGCTAGCCTCCTGATTAGAACCAAGTAGAGCATTACTTGAGTGTGGGTCTGCTGCAGCCACTGCAGCTTGTCCAATGTTATCACCACTGGTCTTAGCAGCTTGAATAAGGGACAGATATGGTTCTGTTATAGCCATTGTAGCCTGTCCTATGTTACCACCATTTCCATCACGGCACTTCCGAGCCTGGAGTTCGTGCCACCAATCGGGATACCCATGAAGCTTGAAACAGGTCTCATGAGTATGCTTTGCCCCCCCATAGTGAGAGCATTTAGTGCCATCAGAGGTGGCTCGAGATTTAGAGTTGGAACCAGATTTGCCACCATGAAAAGAGAGAGAATGTGAGCTGTGTTTGAGACTCTTGGACGCCAGGCCTGCTCCGGGTAGATCATCAACGCCTGTAATCATCACTGTTTAACGAAGAGCTTCCCTTCTAACGTGTGCATAGGCTTGCTCCACTGTTGGGAATGGCTTTATCTGCAGAACATCACACCTGATATGGTCTAAAAGGTCATCAAGACCATCCAAGAATGCATATACTCGATCTTCTTATATAAGAGAATTGTAATGTTGAATATCTGTTGGGCATTCCATCGGGTTTGGACGACGAAAGTCGATTTCGCGCCAGAGACCTTGAAGTTCGTTATAGAATTTTTCCAGCGAACCGCCGGCTTGTTTAAGGCGTGTCACACGTCGCTTTAGGTCATACACCTGAGAGGTGTCACTACCATCAAAGTATGTAGTAGCAATTGCATCCCACACCAATTTGGTTGAAGGGAAGCGGATGAAATTACTCATAAGAGAGGGATGCATGGAATTTATCAGCCACCCTTTAACAATTGCGTTGTCAGTACATCATCGTCAAAAAGCAGAATCTGTCTGAAGAGGTTGAGATAGATCGCCATTTATATATCCCAGTTTGTTCTTGCCCGAGAAATACATCTCGACCACTTGTGACCGAAGTGCATAGTTAGTGCCATCCAACTTGATGTCGATTGGTGCAGTAGCACCATCAGAAGTCTGGGTTGGGGCTGAAGTTTTGCTCAAAACTTCAGTCATTCTCGTAGTCAATTCGGCTAGGATGGAGGAAGATAGAGATTCCTCAGTTTGGGGTTCAGTATCAGCCATGAAGGAAGACAAAGTTGATTAAGAATTTAACAGAAGGATCGGTATGCTTTGATACCATGACAGAATGGAGAAAAATCTTTCTTTTCTTCAATACATTAGTTACATGAATAAGAGGATATATATAACAGATTGTAATCATAACGTAAATTTCCAATTATGGCTATACATTTATAGGCTTAATTAGCTAATGAATATATTGCTGATTTTCCTCCTATAATCTCGCAGATGACAACTCATGCCAACATGACGTACGTAGGATTGAAGGGGATTCTTGGCTTCTTGCACCGAGTACTTTCCTACAAATAGTGTTCTCTTGATTAAGAATTTGACATAAGTATCGGTATGCTCTGATACCATAACAGAATGGAGAAAAATCTTTTTTTTCTTCAATACATTAGTTACATGAATAAGAGGATATAAATAACAGATTGTAACGTAAATTTTCAATTATGGCTATACATTTATGGGCTTAATTAGCTAATGAATATATTGCTGATTTTCATCCTATAATCTCGTGGAGGACAACTCATGCCAACACAACGTACGTAGGATTGAAGGGGATTCTTGGCTTCTTGCACCGAGTTTTTTCCTACAAATAGTGTTCTCTTGTCTTCCAGATCTTGTCAACAATAGTTTCAGCTTTCAGACAGAAGCAGGGATCATGAGGTTTGGAATTTGCCACTTCGCTTACGTGTTCTTTGCCCTAATGATGATGATGAGCATTTCTCCAAACACCATTCGACTCTCAGGTAATTCAATAAAAACAATTGCCCTTTGAATCATTGAAGATGAAATGAAAATACATAAGATTGATATGTGGTTTCGCAGGTGGGAACGAATATAAGTTGGCTGTGGCTAGAAGGCTAGTAAAGGTGGGAATCAATGATTATGAAGAGCCAGGGGCAAGCGTTAAGCATCGTCCTGCACCCCCTGGTGATGAGTTTGGTGATAAAGCTCAAGATCATCAATAAAAACAATTTCCCTTTTTTTTGCTTTGTGATGGAGCTAATGGCTGGATATCAAAATATTATGAATAAAACTCATTTTCTTAGAGAAGTTTTTGTATTTCCAAATTGGAAAAAAAAAAGCTGATTCATTGCATAATGCCATGAAAGGATCCAGAATGCTGCTTGCCCATGAACCCCACAGCCCCACTGCAATCGTGTTTTTAGTTATATCTAATAGAGGTTTAAATTTGAGATTTTTTTGAAGAAGAGAGAGCACTAATATGAATTAAATTATAATATATTGCCTTGTTTCCTCTCTCTAGTTTACTGGTGATTATATTTTGAAACATAACCCGTCAATGTCCATATTCTCTTATCGTGAGAGGCCTCCAAATCCAGCTATCATCCTAGTCAGCAAACTCTCAAGTCTCAAACCTAAACACTCTTCTTTTCAACAAGAAATTACTGCCATTATGGTTCCGAAAACACACAGAATGGTTCGACTCGATCGTCTCTTGCCTGCTCACCTTCTCTACGATTTGCTTTGCTCGGAACCTTGGTCCTCGTTCTATGTTCAGAGAATGGAGATGCATTGTCCGCAGTAAATCCGAGAACATCTTTAACAACGGGTGTTAAGGATATTCAAGATCATGGACTTCATGCCCGTGTGAAGTATAAAGAGATGGTATGGAAGACAGTTTTGACCTTAGATTATCTTGGCCCAAGCACACATGATCAACCTCCACCTTCTCACCCCTTGAATAATGTTCGGACGTGTTTGGGAACATGGTTTGGACAATGATTATGATGGCCCGAGGACGCATGATCAACCTCCACCTTCTCTCCCATTATAGATGATCTAGGGATAGGAATTATTTGAGAATTTGTCACTGAATTTGATCAATGCCTTGATGGTTATTACTTGTATCAATTTCCATGCATAAGCATTGCTAGCTCTTGTGTATGATAATGAAGTCGCACGTATATCAAATTTACTTTTTCCAAATACTAAATAAATTACTTTTACCAATTACTAATGGCATGGATGGCTAATTTTTTTATTTTTGTACAAATGATAAAGCAAAAAATCTAGCAAGGAACAAAAGGATGCCTCGGCACCAAGGAAAGGCTAGAGTTCATAAGGGGGGAAATACTTTCTCTATTGTAATTAAATTATATTTTTTTAAAAAAAAAAAACCTAAATCCCATGGCAAAATTACTATGGAGTCCCTCACGATATATTGCACTGTTCATTAAAATAATACGATGAGATTTTTCTTTTTTTTATCCTTTAAGCTTATTTTATTTTGTTTTCCAGTTTTTTTTTATTTTATCTTTTAAAATTAAACTGATTAAATAAAATTTTCATCTCATAATTTATTTTAATTAGCTTACTATAAGGTTATTAAAGAGTTCAAAAAAAATTATAACATTAAATTAATATTTTATATGGCAAGCTAGAATTCAATTTTGTTAATTAAAAAAATCATATTTTTAAGGATCAAATTTGACAATAAAAGAAACATGCAACTTTTTTTTGAAAAAAATGTCTTAAATATTTTTTACATTTGTTTTGGTTTTTTTAGTTTGACATTTGTATATTTTAGTCCAAAACTTTATTTTCTTTATATATCAATCCCTGAGTTTAGGAGAGATGAGCTAGAAAATAACAGAGGATGGAGAAAAAACTCATTGACAAGATTTCATTAATAAAAAAAAAGTAAATTTTAGTATCAAAGTGTTTCTCTTAATAAGGGGTGTATCATTGAGGTGCTTTTGATCTTTAATGTTACTAAAAAAGGTATATTAGAGCTCTGAGGGTTTTTTATTTTATGTTTAATTTTATATTTTTAAACCTATTTTGGTGTTTTTTTTAGTTGAGAAATTAGTGTAATGAGATTATAAAATGAGTTACAAGTTGGGTTTTTTGATTAAAAAACTCAACCTGTTTTTTTTTATCACCTCTCTCATGACTGAGAATTAGGTCAACAAATAACGCAACATTTGCTTCTTAAAAAAAAAAAAGTTCTCAAGCATGTGGGCCTAGCATAGAAAGCTCACGTGTCAAGGTTTATTTTTAATGAGTTAGGTGTGTTGGGTCACCCAAGCCCCATGTCTAGCTCATTTTATATTTTGTTTTTTTTGTTTTAAAATTAATTAAATTAAAATATATTACATATGTTATCTTAATAAATTAATTAATTAAAAATTTAGATATTGTTTTATTAAATACCTTTTAATTTTAACTTTATTTCTAAATAAGAGTATATTGGTATTTTAATAATATTAGAAAGTTTTTTTTTTTCAGCCTAACATCATCACTTTAAAAGAAAAACTCATTTGGCTACTTTCCTGCAGGAGCCTTTTTTTGTCTTATTGTTAAATAAAAATAAATGAATTTATTAAACTAAATTAGGTTCATGAATCACGTTATGAATTTGGTATGTTAGCATGAATTGATACAAAATGCCTTCTTCTTAACTTTTTTAAAAAATAAAACAATTTGTCTTGAATTTTATTCTTAAGTCAAACTAGGTTTTTACCATAGTTTTAAAACCATGCTCGGCCCAGCGGGTCGACCTGGAGCTGGAACCGGGTCAGGTTTAAGGAAAAATAGAGGAAGTCAAAACCCAGGGTAACTCGGCGACCCAGCAAGACCTGATCAAAAACCCGGTTGCAACCCATTGACTTTTTTTTTTTACTAAAACGACGTTTTGATTTTTAAAAAGAATCAAAATTGACCCGGTGACCCGGTCAAAACCCCGAACCCGAGCCTTGGACCGGGTCAACCACCGGGCCGGGTTTAAAAATTATGGTTTTTACCTTAGTCCAGCTCACTTGGATCAACTTCCACACGACTTAATTTGAAAAATAACCAGGCAAGGAGACAACTTGAAAGGTTTCAAGGCTGATTTATTAGACTAAGTCCAATGACACTGTTAAAGAGTTCTTTACGGAAATGAACTAACATTATATTATTCTTATGGTTTTTAATATAATTGAATTAAAATTATTATGATGTATTTTTAATTGAAACTTTCTTTTGAAATAATTATAGAATCTTGTCTAAAAAATAAATAATTCAAACTTGTTGCTCCTATTTTTAACTAATATACGCATCGAATTTTGAATTGAAAATTAATATTTTTCTTACTAATATAAGGCACGTTAGCGACGCTTGCACATTCTTTTTTTCAAAGAAAAAAAAAAACTTGTGCTTCGACCCATAACGTAGTGCAGGCAAGTAGTTAGTTACTAAATATACTAAATGACATGAGGTCAGCTTCATTGTTCGTAATAGTGAATTTATTTTATTGTAGATGAATTTATTTGATAAAATGCACATAATAAAGGAACATCTAACGATTTTTAGCTATAAAGTAGTTTTTTCTGCTCGATGACACGAGCCTATTCTAAGAAGCCTATTTTTATTCAAATTTGCAGTTATTAAAATAAATATTCTGGAGTAAAAAAATCATAATTTTGAAACTCGGCCCGACCCGGCGGGTGCAGCTGACCCGGGATGGAACCGGGCCAGGTTTAAAAAAAATAGAGGAAGTCAAAACCCGGGGTGACTTGGCTAACCTAGCGACCAGGCAAGACCCGGTCAAAAACCCTGTTGCAACTCGTTGACTTTTATTTTTTTGTTTTTACTAAAATGACGTCGTTTTGATTTAAAAAAAATCAGAATTGACCGGGGGACCCGATGACCCGGTCAAAACCTGAAACCTGGCCTTGGACCGAGTCGACCACCGAGCCGGGTTTAAAAACTCTGAAAAAAAATATAGTCATTTTGTTTTTTTATCCATGCATTTTTCTTTATTTTGAAGAAAAATTATTTTTTTTATTAACAATAAATAATCATAAAAATCTAAATGGTTTAAATTCAATAGAAAAAATGTGTTTCTTTAGTCAAAACTTCACTTTGTTATTCATTCATTTCTTTTTTATTTTGATGAAAGCAAGCACAATTTTTCAAATAAAAATTTATTAATCAATTAAAAAAACAAAAAATAATATTTTGCTTATTTTTAAGCAGCTGTATAAAAAATTAAAAGAATAATTAATTTGAAAAAACTATATAAAAAAATAAAAAAAATAGATAATTTATTCTCACTTAATATTCATTAGCAATGTTTTAAAAAAATCTATATATTAGGTTCATATATAATTATTTTTAATATAATCATAAAAACTCTTAACTTTAATAGGAAAACATGGTATGATCGAAAGATTTTTCAGATATAATAATTTTATTTAAAGAGAATTTTGTTATAGATAAAAAAATGAAACAATTAAATAAAGAAAGAGAAAAAAGGCCATGCCGGTGCTTTTTAAACTTAGGATAATTTTTTTTAAATAAATGAGACAACATGTCATTTACCCGGTAGATGAAGTGTCGCACGCTACAACAAATTTTGACAGGATTCAAGTAATTTGAATCTAAAAGTCAAATTTTTTTTTTTTTTAATTTTAAAACACCTTAAAAATATCATAAAAACTCAAAGGAATCCATTTAAATCCCAAACATCTTCTAACTTATTAAAAAAAAAAAAACTCGGAATCCAATAAATATAAGATCCACTCTACTTTTTCTGCCATGATTAAAGGAAAGATTACTTTTATTGAACTCTTATTCCAAGAAGATCGTAGTGGCACCAAGTATGATTCTTTTATGATCATTGACTTAAACTTTTCTCTTTTTTGTTTTTTTTACAAGTATATTAGAGTGTGTTTGTGGTTGTTTTTTAAAGTATTTTTTATATCGAAATGTATTAAAATAATATTTTTTTAATTTTAAAAAATTATTTTTAAAATCAGCACATTAAATCAATTCAAAACATATAAAAAAATTAAATTTTTATGGAACGCGATTTGCACCGCGTTCTCAAACGTGGTGGTTTCAACATAATGAAAGTAACTATGATTGAAACGTAAATATAAAAAATTACATAGATCAAAATGTAAAAATTGCAAAAGTAAGGGATTATATTGTGAAAAAAATATAAAATTAAGGAATCGTACTTAAATCTTAGAATGTTGAGATACCATAGCAATTTATAGTGTAAATATGAGTAGCTCTGCAGTTAAAAAAAAAAAACAATGGAACATATTCTCCTTTTAATTTATTTTATAATATTTATAATTGAAATTGTAATTGAAAGGTGAGTGGCTCTGTAATAAAAGACTCGGTGAAATTAATTTCTCACAGTTTGTGATAAAATTAAGCACCCAACCAGCCACATCCACATGTTTGTGGCGGAGCACGTGCATGCCTCCATCATTCTTCAGCACAGCCAGTCAAACTACAACAGACGGACACACCGACACACAGATCTCCTGAATTTTGGGCACAGAAAACCTGAACCAAAACAAACTCAGTTGTTCTCTGAAGCAAAACAATCAAACAGTACTAAACAATCCAAATCCATGTCTCTCTTTAGAAATCTAATTCAACTCTCTACTTCCAAATCCAAACCTCTCTTACAAAACCCAAATTTCCTCTTCACTTCACTCTCCCACTTCACCACCGACACGCCGACGAGGTATGCCGGCCTGGAACCTACCAAGGGGGACGAGAAGCCCAGAGTGGTGGTGCTGGGCTCGGGTTGGGCTGGATGTAGGCTAATGAAAGGAATTGACACTGATTTGTACGATGTCGTATGCGTGTCGCCGAGAAACCACATGGTTTTCACCCCTCTGTTAGCTTCCACGTGTGTTGGGACTTTGGAGTTTAGGTCCGTGGCGGAACCCATTGGTCGGATCCAACCTGCCATATCGAAAGCACCTGGGTCTTACTTTTTTCTTGCGAATTGTACTAGCCTTGATACAGAGAAACATATGGTAATGTGGTGTGACTTGCACTTTTTGTGTTTGCTAAAATAGAGACCTTTTTGGGTTACCTTTTCTTTTTAGAGAAAGTTATTTAGCTTATTGTTTTTGGAGAGGGTATACAAAGTGACTTCTTTGCGTACTTTTTAGTACTGGTAAATTCAATTAATTGTACCTTGTTACTTGATTTTCCAATTTAAAATGGTACATAATTTGGTTTGTATTTATTGAAGGTGCATTGTGAGACTGTTACGGATGGATTGGACACAGTGGATCCATGGAGGTTTAAAATTTCGTATGATAAGTTAATAATTGCATTGGGAGCAGAAGCATTGACCTTTGGAATTCATGGCGTGAAAGAGCATGCAATTTTTCTTAGAGAGGTTCGCCATGCTCAGGAAATCCGCAGGAAGCTACTACTCAACTTGATGCTGTCTGATATGCCTGGTATGCAACTGCTTTTCTGTTTTTGTTTTAACATTTTTTTGGGAAATAAATTTATATGTCAAGTGTGTTTGTTTAATATGAAATTTTTTTTTTTTTGGTGCCGGGACAGGTCTCTCAGAAGAAGAGAAGAGCAGATTGTTACATTGTGTTGTTGTAGGAGGTGGTCCCACGGGAGTTGAATTCAGTGGTGAACTCAGCGATTTTATCTTGAAAGATGTTCGTCAAACATACTCGCATGTGAAAGATTACATACATGTTACTTTGATTGAGGTCTGCTTGTTATGAATTTTAAGCTGTTAGTTGTGTTTATGTAGAATTTTATTTTTATCATTTTCAAGTCATTAGTGCTTATACTGTGCATTAAAAATAATTCATTATTGCTATTGGGATTTTCATTTGCTAATTTACATCTCGGATTCGCCAAAGATTATGATGGGATTAAGCAAATTATTTCTTATTCACAGGCAAATGAGATCTTGTCTTCCTTTGATGATAGCCTCCGTCGCTATGCTACTAAGCAGTTGACAAAGGTTAGAAATGTTTTGACTGTTGCAAAATAAAAAATGTAGGCTGCCCTATCTTATTTGCATCATTTAGTCTCTTAACGTGAGAGGATTGCCCATGATGCTGATCTTTCTTAGCTATATGTTAATGAAAGGCATCAATTCCAGCTTTTATAAAGGATTTGGAACTTCTCTTTTATCTGTGTTATAATTGACTGTTGGAACCAGTTGGCATTCCAATTATTTAGGAATTGTTCTTTTCCTGTTTTTCGCAGTCAGGAGTTCATCTTGTCCGTGGGATTGTCAAGGATGTGAAACCGCAGAAGCTAATTCTAACCGATGGCACAGAGGTTCCATATGGTCTGTTGGTGTGGTCTACAGGTGTTGGCCCCTCATCATTTGTAAAATCTCTGGAACTTTCCAAGTCTCCTGGTGGACGGTAACTCACTCGTTCTCTATGACAAGTTTCTGGTTGATATAAATTTAGAAGCATAGCTGGTATAATCTCTTTGTAAAAGAGGCCAACTTTTTGGTATCATTGTTCTGGAAGTGCACGGGAAAGATTGTGATTCCTCAAGTTGACAGTTCGATGATTTATATGGTGGTTCTAACCATAGCTCTCCTTTTGCCTTCTATTTTTATCCCTATGTTTCTGATTTGGTCTTCCTTTCAAAAAGCTGCACAGCTGCACTGATATTATTTTTGGACATCCCATGTGGTTCCAAACATGTCTCCCTTCCCTTCTATTCTTCAAGTATGTTTAACTGGGTTTTGCTTTTGTCTAATGCTTCTGATACGTTTACAGGATTGGTATTGATGAGTGGCTGCGAGTTCCTTCAGTGCCAGATGTGTTTGCAATTGGTGACTGCAGTGGGTTTCTTGAAAGTACTGGCAAACCAGTTCTTCCCGCGTTGGCTCAGGTGAGAACTAAGAACAACATAAGCTACCTTTAATTTCGTGTAGGCTCCCAAGTCAAGAATTTCAAGCTAAAATTTACTAATGCGGGTATTATAATAAATTCGCAGAATAAGTAGGAAAATTTTTAAAAGACTTCCCGTCAATTTACCTCAATAAGGAGATTATTTGAGTTTTCAAATCTGTCCCTCTTCATTTCTGAAGCCTCCCCTCTCGACAAGAAATAGGTCTTGTATGATTGCAGGAAGTAAATTAATTAGATCTCTGTAACTAAGCTATTTGTATGCTTCCAGGTGTCAGCTTTCTTTTCATTATCATTTGTGCAATTGTGTGTGTTATCAAGTCTTCTCCTGACTCCTTGCTGGTGTTTCTTCATTTATGAAAAACTGATTCTGTTTCTTTGATATGTTTCTCTGTTGAGTTTTCTTCAACAGGTGGCAGAGCGTCAAGGAAAATATCTTGCAAAACTATTGAATAAAATTGGTAAAGATGGTGGAGGGCGCAGAACCAGTGGTGAAGAAGTAGAATTAGGGGATCCATTTGTTTACAGGCATCTGGGAAGCATGGCAACTATCGGTCGCTACAAGGCGCTTGTGGATCTTAGACAGAGCAAAGTGAGAGCATTCATTCACTTTCAAGCCGCCTTGGTTGAGCTATTATAAGATGGAGTCGGTTGACTCACTAGTGGGATGTTTTCTGCAGGAGGCAAAAGGATTAGCTCTGAAAGGATTTGCGAGTTGGTTTATATGGCGTTCTGCATATCTGACACGTGTTATAAGCTGGAGGAATAGGTTCTATGTGGCTATTAACTGGGCTACAACATTTGTCTTTGGCCGTGATATAAGCAGAATATAGCGCTGAAGAGAGGCACAGGTTTTAATCTCTGGAGCTTGTTTTTATGCATTATTTTTATATCAATTTTGTTTTTTCACATCCTGAAGGTTGGATGCCAGGTTGCAGGCATGCCATCAGACTGCAGTTTTTCAGGTTCTTGAGAAACCTCCATTCATTTGGAAGGAAGGGATTGAATAATTCAAGGATACCATGGTCAGGCCTCACAGCATAAAATGTGTTCACGTCAGATTTTTTCTTATCCTCGTAGTAGCCTCATATTTGATTCCTTCTCCCTGAATCTGCTAGTAACTTTGAGGGCTGCTCTCTCCGGATCGGATTTGTATAGGTTTTTTATAAGGATATGTTGAAGTGTTTTTTGTACATTCATTTCACAGCTTTAAAGAATTTGACTTTGTTCCAATAAAAGATGAATGAAATTAACTTGCTCTCTACAAGTAGATAGCAGACCTTTGCAGGGTAATTTCCTGCATTTGATAGAATATGCAAACGAATCCCGGAACTCCGAGAAATGTCATGCTGCTCTGACTGTAGGTCTAGAAGAAGTGTAATTCTGAGACGTCTGTCAAAATTTGGTGGTGGCCTGTCCACCAGCATCATGCCAGTGAGTTTTTTTTTTTTAAGCTACAAATTGGCTCCAGAATATCAAAGAGAAGAGGAAAAAAGAATCAAGA
>Ga0307518_10000758_pt1 | contig 24278 bp, 27 predicted proteins | sample 25_EM_MG_FD_203889 | JGI IMG/M metagenome (GOLD analysis project Ga0307518, IMG submission 203889) | Populus trichocarpa ectomycorrhiza microbial communities from riparian zone in the Pacific Northwest, United States - 25_EM | ecosystem: Host-associated > Plants > Roots > Unclassified | place...
CCAATGTTTATACCCTATTACATCCCATCTTATACTCTCCCTTTTTAACCCATGTTTCAAGTTTGCAATGCCCTACACATATCTATCTACGTTTAACCTGCGGCCATGAACTTTTCCTTGTTGTGTAGTGAGCCTAATATAAGCCTTGCAAGGCCTTACAAGATTTCGCCACTTTTGCTGTGGCATTATCTATGCAAACTGCTGTAAAGTTCAAAGCCTTTAGTGCGAAACCTTGCTCTTCAAGCTCCCAGCCAAAAGTTACAAGGAGCTGGTGGTATGTAGTCTGTGGGAGCTCCTGGTGTGGGAAAGTTGTGATGGTAGCTCATGGAAGCTCCTGGTGTGCTTCGCGTTTGTAGCATATATTTCCATCGCTTCGCTGCCTGCAAAACATGCAAAGCGTGTTGCTTTGCACACTGCCTAGTACCATACTTGTCCAACAAATAGCTCTCCTGCACCTGTCCCACTGGCTCACTTGCATCTCGAGGCCATCCATGGCAATCGTCATTCCGATCTATTCAGTATGATAATCAAATCATCTTCAGCTGATAACGCATCGCAGCATGCAACAGTCGAGGATGTCGACGAAAATAGGCCAACCTCTGGGCCTGGTGCCCTTGACTTTACTGCGAGAGATGTACCCGAATGTCGAGTTAGAAGACCTCCGTGTCTCACTGGACTTTATCTTTGCTATGCAGGCAGCTTCACTCGATGATCCTCATCTGAATGCTGCCTTGCAGCCCCAATAGGTGAGTTTGGTGGTTTCTTCTTCCTTCGAGTTGTTTTGACAGTTTTTGGTATGTGTGCAGCTGTATTCGCGTTGTCGTCAACGAAGCTTCGGACTTCCCACTCGACATGTCTGCGGGGTTTCCGACACTGTTTGACTGGTTTACCGGCCATCTACTGCTACCACCACGGCTCCTCTAGTATCGCGTATTCGTAATTCTCGACATGTCGCATTCTCCTCTCACTCCTCTCGACGTTATGCTAATGGTCATCAAACAACGACCACTAATTCAATGTCATTCGCTCGAGGACTCTAAGCCACGGATCGCAGTCCCAGCGCAACACCCAGTCAGTTGGGACACGGGTGCGGTCCTAGCCTCACCCGGCGTGAATACCCTCCAAGCCAATACGAGTGAGCGCAGAGCCAGACATACAGACATATAACTGACAACCCGGCCAACAACACCATGAATGCGCGCCCAGTCAACCCCATGATGACGACGACGACGACAGTCCCACTGCCAGCATGACCACCACCACCGCCTCAATAAGCCATTCTCGTGTTGTTCAACAGGCTTAGCACGTCCGTGCAGTCTCTGGTGCCGTTTGTCTCATCGGTTCGCCCTCTTCTGTCTCTAACATTTTCATATGCACCGTATCCGTCGCATTCGGTTGGTTCATTGGTAGGTGTTTGCAAGTGTGCTTGACACATCTAGATATATGCTCGACCTGCACGCCCTCTCGCACCTTCAGCGCGCAAACGCCGACCACAATCACTCTCACCAGCGACGACGACGATTACCACCACCAACTCGACCATGGTGGCCACCTTGGCCACTGCGAACGGCGGCGACGCCAACCGCCTTGACCACCACCACCGGTGACACCAGCCGCTACCTCGACCACCTCGACCACCCCAAGCGACGGCGACGACATCAACTACCACACCATCAGCGTCGACGATAATGACGACCATCACCGCGCGTCCATGTGACGCCAACCGCCACCACCTCCACGGCGGCTCGACGACCACTGACTACCGCCGTGTGCAATGGCTGGAACGCTGACATGCCCGTGTCCACATTCTACTCACATTGGTCAGATAGACTTGGGGATCCAGAAGCTGAGACAATGGGCGTGAAAGAAAGTTATATGTCATTCCCAGAAACCTTGCCAGGGGCAAATTCGAAGACTCGAAAGTGCTCGTAATCTGTCAGCACGGCCCTTTCACCCAATCCTGACAAGCGCAAGAAAGGCGAGCCTTTGGATCCTAACATAGACCCTAGCCTGGACGGAGCCGAAAATGTCAACAATGACACTCACTAGCTTGAGTGAAGGTATGGGTAACGGTTCCCAAATTTCGTGGGTATCCGCGTACCTGTTACCAGATGTACCTGTGGTACTTTACTCACTCAGCGCACTCAAGACTGGTTGTTACTGCGCTTGGTAAGTCCAACTGACCTTTGCAGCATCGACTTCAATTCTCCCTCAGTGACGTTTAGGTCCAAAGTCCTTGTAGGAACGCTCTGGAGGACTGGTGGGTGACCCGAATGTGACACAAGTAAGTCACTGTCTCACAAACTCTGTGCTCGCACTGACACTCTGCAGCTAGCCATGTCAAATATTTGGACTCATATCGAGTTGTCGCCGTCGCCGCTCGTCGTTCCGTCTCTGTCCCCTTTCTGTTTGCCATTGCCGTCACCTGTCATTTCATTCTTGACATCTCTTGCATGGTCACCATTGCGCGCTCGCTGCCATCGCTTTGTCTTTGCTCTCAACCAGTCCAAACACAACAGAATTTCCGACTGGGGAACTCGATCAAATGATGACGACAATGTGACCAGCACCACAGCAGCACGACAACAGCAACAATAATAGCAACAACAAGAATGTGTCATAGAAAATGGCCAGTTCACAGTGGCACAACGGTGAGATAATAACACAATGACAAATTACTATGGACGGCAGTGACACTTCTAATCTTCCTGGTCTGTTCGTAAGTCCCACTCTATGGTATCATGTCCTCTGACTCATCTCCGAGAGCCTGATCCGCTCTGCTGGATGCGTGTCATCCTCGCGTCCAATCGTCGCGAGTGGATGTCAGGTACGTCTTTCGTCATCAACTTCGTGCCTGCTGCCCGTTACTAACGTCTCATCGTTTTCGATCGTCCACGGTCTTCGGGTTCGACGTATCAGCGCCAGTCACCCACCATCACCCACACTGACGACGATGACGACCACTACCGCTGCCGCTCACGGCAACGACGACGACAAGCAACCACTATTGCTAACGACCGCGACCGCGACAACGTGACGCAGATAGCCATGGCGACACAACAGTGCGGGGTGGCATGCACGACACGACGACGGTGACATCGTGTTGCAGATGGCCGGTGCACGATGACGATGGCGACACAGGACGGCAGTGGCGATGTACAGGGATGACAAGGTGGTGGTGATGGGGTAACGCACAGGGACAACGATGACAATAATGGCGATGGTGCACGACGCGACGATGGCGTGACACAGATGGCCAGTGCCCAGGTGGCACGCCGACGACGGGGTGGCGATTCGGACAATACTACTTTATATTCAAGTTCGTGCGTAGTACATCAATTTGTAATATATATTCTTGGAAACTACAAGGTGATCCGAGGCTGGGGGCGGCAGTTGTCATCGTCGTCGGCCTGCTGGCACAAGTAGCAGTGGTAGTGCCTAGTACTGGCGTGTCTGTAAGTGTCAATTTCACAGGATTGATTCCAGCAACTCCCATATATATAGGCTTCCAACAGGTACTATGGACAAAAAAGTAGCTCCTCCTGAAAACACTTGATCAGACGTATGTAGCATGTTATTTACCCATCATAGCTGTTGGGAGTGTATGGACATTTATGGAAAAAACAAACAATTGATTCCAGGAGCTACCATCAGCTCCTTGTAACTTTTTGGCTGAGTCAAGGCGCGTCTCGCTCGGTAGTGCCAACAAGAAAAAAAATTCAGTAAGTGCTACAAGCCTGATCACCGTATCTCAATAATGAAAAATAGCAGGTCATGCCTAAGGTAAAAAAGTCAAAAGCATCGGTTTCAACCGCCACTGTGCAAACCGCTGCCGGTCTTGGCGCGCGTCGCGCCCGGCGTATTTCTCCCCCTTCTAGCCCCCATCCAAATGTGTCCAATGACAAAGCCGCGTCCGAGTCTTCCCTTACATCGATCGCAAGCGACCCTCCATGCCCCTCAGATTTCACTGGCTTTCCAGCAAAACAAGTTCGTAACAACAATAATGCAAGTCTTTTTACTTTATTTTTCACAACACTGACTAACATTGCTTCATTTTGAAGTGGTGTTGCTTGTGTCAAGGGGGCGGCACATACTGCTGCGATGCTTGCAACCGCATAGTTTGCAAGCAATGTCTGGTGGTGCCTCCAACCTTTGCCGAGGCCATCTTGTCCAACCGCGTAATGTTCATTTGCCCTGGTTGCCACGACGAACAAGACCGAAAGGCTGGGAAAGGATCCAAACGGGCTTTTCTCCCTTATCGAGCATGTATTTTTATTTTATTTTGGAATTCATTCTAACAGACTACTTCGGTGTTGCATTTGTACAGGGTTTTTTCACCCTAGCAGACGACGGCCGGAACATCCCCGTCCTCCCCATTGCTCCGGCAATTCGTCATCACTATGGGATGTCATCGCGCAGCGAGGTGAATGGCAACCCTCTTGCGATTGTCCACCTCTACTTGTCTGGGATGGTTGTCACTGGAACTCCTCCCCGCGTCATCTATGAAAACTTTCGTTCATACTTTGACCCCCAAGATCTCCTTTTTTTGGAAATGGATTTTGATTGCGGCACGGATGGGAAGGCAGTCGCCCACCAGAGGAGAATGGCGGAGGTCGCAGAGATGCTCCGTGAGCGGGGTATTGGTCGCATTTTCCTTTTCATCAGTACACATAGTGACCAGACGCGAGGCGACCTCTTTATCGGGCGAGATGGTCAACCGGGGACAGAGTTTTCTGCCAAAGTCGAAGCGGTATGTGTCTCTTCGCTTTGGAGTTTTTCTACAAATGCAACCTCTTGTACTCCGCAGTTCTTCCGCGCAGTTGTGCCAGAACCATTCGGCGATTTGCTTCATAACTCGGTCATAGTCCTGCTGACTTGCGGGTGGGTATTCAAATTCAAAGAATCTTTTCAAGGCCTTCAAGTTGCGCTGCGCGGGTGAGTTCCTCTGACTTTTCAACCTTCAGCGCCTTGCTTCAAACTGATATTTACACTATCTAGCTTGCCAGTTGCACATTGCATTGGTTTTGCAACTCCTTGGTTTATGCCGCCGCTCTCTTCGATCTTCCTCCTTGCCCTATTTCGCTCAAAGATCATCCAATCTATCGACATCGATCTCAGCATCCCTAATGCACTCCAAACTGATCCGGAACTTGGAAGTCACACAGACTTTTTTCTTTTTTCTTCTGATTGGTGTTCGTCCTCAGGCCAAATGCAGTTCAAGTGTAACAAGTATGTCTGGTGGAACAAGTACAGACGACCCTTCGGAGAGGACTTACCTCTTTTGTGCCCGGTGTGCACTTGCATTCGACCTTGGGGGGATGTCGTGCACACCAAGGAAGCCTGGGCCGTGGAGTGTGGGAACCCAAAGTGCGGGTTGGATGAGCGCAATCGACGGGTTGTCCCTTCAGGGAAAATCTCAAAGAACAAACTACCAAACCTGAAATTCGTTACACCAAGGAAGAGGCCGCAGGGATGGATGGTTGAGACTGTCGTTGATGTCCAGCACCTGTAGATGGCTAGGTATTAGTAGGTATTAGTGTCAGCACACCGAGGGAAGGAAATGTGCAGATAGTAGATGGGAACAGCCAGTTTTGGCTGGAGCTGCATCCTCTCCAAAAGTGAAGAAACCGCTTTCACATGTTGAGTATTGCTCAGAGCGCGAGTGATGTTGGATGGCAGTCAAGGTGAGAAGGGGATCCGGGTGCGCTGGTGTAAGCATTGACAAGGTGGGTCGGCACCACTCTCGTCCAACAAAGGTTCCAGAACAAGCTTCTCCCACCATTGAACTGTAAGGTCACCAGCGATGGTCGACAGCACCTGTTCGCACCGATGGTTCGTCTGCCTGTTGCTGGCAAAGCAAAAGCATGACCAGAATCCCCCGCGCTCTTGCACAACAGTGTAGCCCACAACCGCGCGGGCGGCGGTGGACTTTCTCTCCTTACCTGGCCATGAAGCCAGAATACCCGCCAAGGACAAGGTAGATGTTAATGCGCGTGCACGAGATCCGAGGGGCACTGCCAAGTGAGCAGAGATAAAGACGCCCTCCCTCAATGCATTGAACGGCAGGCGGCGATTCCAACTATATTGTGCTTTTATATTCTGTTTCTGCCTCCAATTGCCAGCCTATGGAACTAAAACAAAAAAATCCACAATGTGAAAAATCCTTGAATGCGCGATTACATAAGTAAGTTCGAACATGAGGTTTCATACCTGAACACAAGATTTAGACTAGCTATGAAGTCCATGTAGTCAGGTCAAACAGGCTGAAATTAGCAGATGCGCGCATGGAGACTTGCGGGTCTCTACACTGCTGTGCACATTCTACCACTATCCCTGAGCAGAATTGGCTAAATGGGACGCGATCAACTACATCGCCTGCCAGGCACCTACTCTGGGCCGCCAGGTCTCCTTTGATTGATGCTACAACTTGCCAACCCAACTGCCCTGGTCTTCAAAAGGGCCTGTGAGGAGCGCGTGGCTGTGCAAGGCATGCGCGAGGCTGTGCTGAATGGTAGCAAAGGGCGTCGACACTGCCACGGTGGCTAGAAGAGCTCAGCCTGGGGATGGGAGTCTGCAGAATTGCAATGGATGTATGCGCGTGAGAATGGGCCTACTGCAAAACCTAGGGCACCTCAGTTTGGCTAAGATAGTTGCAAAACTATTATGCTGGGAACAAGTCCAGATGCTGCGTTTTACTGCATTAATTTATTAACACTTTGAAGATGGTAAAGGAAAATTGTTGGACCTCTAGAGGAGATAGCGACACAACCTTGGGAGCAAAGGACGTGGTGTAGAAAATCTATCGAGAATAGAGTCCTTCACAAAATGTATCATCGCCCACCTTTCCCCACCCTCCCACTTTGGTACACTGTGCCTCAACACCTTTCCTGCCAAGTAAACGCCGCAGCCTGGACCATACATGAAGCTAGCTCCAATGTCTGGTAGCTCCAATCTCGCGTTGTGACCCACCCCCAGGCTAATCAAGGCATCATACCCATGGGGAGTCCCCCCCTGATCTTGATGAACAGGCGTCTCCCTATTTACCACGATCTCCATACACCCAAATAAAGATGGCCAGAAGCTGATGGGCATTTGAAGGGTTGAGACCATGGTAGCTCCTTCCCGCGCGGTCCTGCAAACAAGGGCGAGATCGGGGTGAACGGTAGCCAGTACCTCATCAAGGAACCCTTCGAATTCAGAAATTTCATGAAGCCATTTGATGACTTCGGGTTTCTGGATGGAGGAGGATGGGCAGAGAGGGTCGCATATCCGCTGATCGATTTTTAGCTGCCTCAACAACATCCAATGAGGGCTGGCATTAGAACTCACATCATGCAACTGCATAAAGTAAGCGGGCGACACCGTTAACTTTCCATACCCAAACAAGGGTGTTTCTGGGCCCAAACAAAATCCTTGCGCCCGCCAGGAATTTTTGGAGTTATCCTTGGGGGGTTGTATGGTGTTCCTTAATGGTTTGAGCTTTTCGTTGAGCATGGCCTAGTAGACCCAGGGTCAGGAGCCGGGATGGCAGCAGGTGAAAGGTTTTGAATACCACACGGCTAGGATACAACAGATTTGGAAGATACCAAACCATTATCCTACCATTCCTGTCGAGAACCGTACAAGGTTCATCCAACCGCCCCAGATCCGTAAGCTTGAAGTACTTTGCAAGTTTGGCGGTTGCCAATTCGGGGTCTTTGCTTGGACCGGGCGCACGGCTGGCCTTGTCTGCAAGCCTATCAAAGTCCCATTCCATTTCCTCTTTGAACAAGTCAGCTCTTTTCAAAAGAATCAAAAGAGCTAAACATGCGCACTGTGATTGAGCAATGCACAAGCAATTGTTATGGCAGCTCGCTGCCTCTCCAGTTCTAAAAAGCTTGGGCTATTGACAGGCGCGTCCGCCAACCGGGTCCATTGCAACCATAGCCGAAGACTTGAAAGTGCAAATTCCAACTAAATTTGAAGTATGGAAGAAGAAAAAAACATACCATGCGCGTTTGCAACTGGTGTGATCCCCCGCTCTACAGCGGGACAGGGTATCTCCCTTGCAGGATTCTTTCAGGATTCTTGAGATGCGATCTTCAAGAGTCAAATGACTATCCTCCATGCAGAAATTGAGCAGTGAAAAAAGTGGGGATGGAAAAAAGCGTGAGACTTTTCAAGATCCGTTGGGCTGATCAAATCTGGATCTCCAAATGCGAGAGTGCGGCGCGTGCCATGTTCCAGGCCATTTGGTGTCTGGTCACGCCAGTTCAAGAGTAGAGACAAATGAGCCAGGGGCTGCGGTTGGCTATAGAAGTAGACAATTGAACCAAGAGACCACTGGTAAATATTGTAATGCGCTGCGATGTCATCCTTCGCACAACCCACCCATCTGCCACGATCACACCGCCGTGCAGTAGGATGTCGCGCTGTCGTGCAGCTGAAAATCACATCCTCTGTACATTACACCATCGTACAGTAGGACGCCTCGCTGTTGTACCATAGAAAGTCACGCCGTCCATACATCGCACCATCATACAGTAGGACGTCGTGCCATCGTGCAGTTGAAAATCATGCCGTTGTACAGCGGAAAGTCACCCTGTTACGGTAGGATGTCATGCCTATTGTACAGTAGAGAGCCACACAGCGATGCAGCAGTATATCTCGCCACCATGCAGTAGTGCTGTCGGATCTGTCGAGAGGCCAGCCTGACGGACACCTCGAACGACGCTGGAACGGCTGGTATAAGCCACGGAGACGGTGGAGGCACATACCTGGGCGTTAGAGGCGCGAAACACATCGTAGATGTGGCGGATGGCGTTGGGAGCCACGCGGACGTGCCAAGAGTCGAAACGGACACAACAACCGCTGCAAACATGACGGAAATCGTCAGCACACCCCGAAAGCAAGAGAAACTACCAGAATCACCTGTGGAGGCTGCAAGGCAGCGCCCAGAGCTAAATGGCTGCAGGCACCCAGTGGATGCGTCGAGTGTACCCATGGACTTGCAGAGTGTCGGAAACACGGCGGAAACGGCTGCAAATGAAGCAGAACCATCAGAACGCGTCAAATGAACCAGAAAACGAGAACCCGAAAACAAGACGCGTAAGGCCACCTATCGATGGAGAAAGGTCAGCACAAGGTAGCACCGGTGTTGATCATGTTGATCATGGTCCCAAGTCGAATATTCGTCTTTGGACGAGCTGAGAGTGGAGACGAGGTGATTGTGCCAAGCGTCAAGGGCGAAAGGGCTGTTGATGGTGATAGCGAACGAGATGTGCACGGCGGCAGCGTAGATGGCACGACTAGCAGCGACGACGTCGACTCGGAACGAGTCGAAGCAGCGTTGCTGGGTGGAGAAAGTCAGCGCGTGTGCTACAGCCAAAGAACAGACATAGCAAACTCACCTGTGTCGTCCTGGCCACCAACCAAACTCGGAGAACGTCCATACGGACTCGTTAGGCGTCAACGGCAATCGGCGGAAGGCTCAAGATCGAGCATATTCATATTTGAAATGTCAGCCAAACGAACAAGTCGAAAAGACTTACCTAGCACGCGCCAGTGCGGCGCAGCCACCCGAGAATGCCTTGAAATATTCCTATAGGGTCTATAGACCCAGACACTGACGTGGTCGCATCAAGATCATACAGTAGACTACATCATAATGCATAATGTGAAATTAGCACCATCATGCTCTTTACAATTCCCTTATGATGATGGTGCTAATTTCACATTATGCATTATGATGTAGTCTACTGTACCTACAAACGTCAGTCGAACACAAAACAACGGAAAGGGCTACCATGGACGCGATAACGCGATATGGTCGGTCTGGAGACCTAAAAGGCATGTCATGTTGAAATTGGCAAGTCGTTCGTAGCGGTATCTTGCACATTGACGCGTTCACTTCTAGTCGCGAGAGCTACATACTGTCCGCGGAACGATTACATAACACGCGCTCCATCACAACATATGATACAACTTGGAACGCGGTCCGTTCCTTATTGTCTTTTCCAGTCTTACTTATCCCTTGTAAAGTGTCTAGGCTGTTTTTCTTTGTACTGTCCAACGCAGTGTTTCATGTATGATACAAGGCGGATCCAACATCCGCCTCTTGCGGTTGTCTCACACTTTGTTCTATTAGCTCGTATATAGTCTTGTACTGTAGAGCTCCCACCTCAGACGTTTGTCGCTGTATCGCGCGCGACTGAGGTGGGCACAACCCTTTCCTTTGCATGTTGTATGTTCGTACACTCATTGTATTACCTAGCTTTTCCCGCACTTGTATAGGTAATACACAGACGTTTGTCGCTGTATCGCGCGCGACTGAGCTTTTCCCGCACTTGTATAGATCTTTTATGTCAGAATGCTGAATCAGCTTACCTTCGAGTACATGAAGCAGGAGCACCAACGCGATGATGGAGAGTACAGATTTGAAGTCTGCGTGCACTGCAATCAGCACAGACACCCAATGCGACTTACCAAATCGGGCAATGACCCGGAAGCCATGCAAAATAGACAAACCTTCGCATTCCACATAGCTCAAATATTATTCGTATCAAATGTAAATCTTTATTGGATACAGGTAAGTAGATCTATTATAAGAAGGGCGGGAGGGACAGGTGTAAATACAAACGGCGAACCAAAAAAACTGTTGAGGCCGACGCAGCCACAAGCTGGCGCAAGCCATTGCGATCGCACCGATCGCGATAACCCCATCCCCATGACTTTGCATAGCATATAGCTCGAATAAAGTGTTGGGAAATACAGTCTTCCCGCTCGCACCTACCTCCATCTGATCTGAGCCTAGATGAGCTTCTGCCCGCTCCCTTGGACCCATTTCTCGTACCCAATCGCATCAAAAACAACTTATTCGCGGCATTACAAAAAAGGCATCGCCTTTAGGGCTGTAGTGACCTTGTATACACAAGGTGACTGCACGACGGTGTGACTTTCCACTATACAATGGCATGATTTTCAACTGCACGACGGCATGATGTCCTGCTGTATGGTGGTGTGTTCGGACGACGCGACTTTCTACTATACGACGGGCGTGACGTCCTGCTGTACGATGTCGCGATTAGTACAACCGAGGTCTTAGGTGTCCTTTTGAAAAACTTCGGTCCAAAAATGTGTTTGCACGCCGCACAGCTGCAAAGCCGCCATTCGGCCGACAGAATTTGGGAGTGGGAGTGTCCGGCTTTCCATAATAAATCTGCCACAGGTCTGGAGGATCTTTTAATAGCCATCGCACTGGTGAATCCCATTTCTCTTCCGCGGCTATCTTTGTTACAGAGCTTGACCATTTCGCGTGTCCTGCCAATTGTCAAAGAGTAAACTAGGCCGGAAGAACAGATCTGGGGTCTCCACATCCACCAATCCATTTGTGCCAAAGAGTAAACTAGGCCAGGTGAACAGATGGGGGTGGAGCAATCTCCGCATCCACTAATCTGTTTGCACAGAAGAATAAGCCAAACCATACAAATGGATGGGGGTGGAGTGATATCGCATCCGCCAATCCATTTGCACCAAAAAGTGCAAACAGATCCCTGGGGGTGGAACAATCTCCGCATCCACCAACCCGTTTGCGCCGTAAGAGTAAACTAGGCCAGACGAACAGATCCGGGGGTGAAGCAATGTCCACATCCGCCAATCTGTTTGTAACGAAGAATAAGCCAAACCTTGCGCATGGAGGAGGGGTGGAATCCGCCAACCCATTTGCCCCATAAGAGTAAACTAGGCCAGATGAACAGATCTGGGGGTGAAGCAATGTCCACATTCGCCAATCTGTTCGTAACGAAGAATAAGCCAAACCTTGCACGTGGATGGGGGGTAGAGCAATCTCCACATCCGCCAACCCTTTCGCGCCATAAGAGTAAACTAGGCCAGACGGACAGGGGGTGAAGCAGTGTCCACATCCGCCAATCTGTTTGTAACGAAGAATAAACCAAACCTTGCACGCGGATGGGGGGTGGAGCAATCTCCACATCCGCCAACCCGTTCGCGCCATAAGAGTAAACTAGGCCAGGCGAACAGATCTGGGGGTGAAGCAATGTCCACATCCGCCAATCTGTTCGTAACGAAGAATAAGCCAAACTTTGCACGTGGATGGGGGGTAGAGCAATCTCCACATCCGCCAACCCGTTCGCGCCATAAGAGTAAACTAGGCCAGACGAACAGATCTGGGGGTGAAGCAATGTCCACATCCACCAATCTGTTCGTAACGAAGAATAAGCCAAACCTTGCACGTGGATGGGGGGTAGAGCAATCTCGACATCCGCCAACCCGTTCGCGCCATAAGAGTAAACTAGGCTAGACGAACAGATCTGGGGGTGAAGCAATGTCCACATCCACCAATCTGTTCGTAACGAAGAATAAGCCAAACCGCACACACAGATGGGGGGTGGAGCAATCTCCACATCCGCCAACCCGTTCGCGCCATAAGAGTAAACTAGGCCAGGCGAACAGATCTGGGGGTGAAGCAATGTCCACATCCGCCAATCTGTTCGTAACAAAGAATAAGCCAAACCTTGCACGTGGATGGGGGGTAGAGCAATCTCTACATCCGCCAACCCGTTCGCGCCATAAGAGTAAACTAGGCCAGACGGACAGATCTGGGGGTGAAGCAATGTCCACATCCGCCAATCTGTTCGTAACGAAGAATAAGCCAAACCGCGCACATGGATAGGGGGTGGAGCAATCCCCACGTCCGCCACTCCATTCGCCGGTGAAAGAAAAAACTCAGTTTTGCACATGGAGGGAGCACCTATGGGTTCGAAGTTCTTCTGGATGCAGTCAGAGTCGAACACTGGGGTTGGAGGGCGTGACCTTTGCTTTACTGTAATTCGCCTAACCAATTCCAAGTACTGAGTAAAAGGAAAAATGACTAAATGAAAGGTGCAGGGCAAGGAGTGCAGATCCTGCGGTGTTGGCTGAGGCAGGAACAAAAAAAAACCAAACCATTGGTAACACCGCCCAAATATTTGTCCTTCTTTGGTTTGCATGGCAAGTTCTCACCCTTGGCACCACTTTTTTGAGGTTCCCACTGTCTCGAGACCTAGTTTCTTTGCACGAATAAATAGGTCTCAGAGACCCCTTCCCTCCGCGATGGTCTCACTCATTTCCCGATGTAGATAGAGTGCCCCAATCCACTTATAGTGAGCCTCCTGGCAAGGTCCATTAGAGGGTTGCCAGAGGGTGTATTACTTGTAGATATGTACTAAATACAGAAAATACAATCACTAGATGAGCCTACCGACCCGGAATCCCTCCTGCAGCTGACCAGGGAGTCATTGCCAAGGCAGGTGGGAATGATGTCATTGTCAATAAACCCGTTTACGGAAGACTGCGGTGTTACCGTGCGGTTCCCTAGACGCGCAATTACCAAATCAGGTAACCGGTCCGATCTCAACAGCCAATCACGAACAGAATAAGTGTCCTACTGAATCTAAAACATATAAAAAACACGAAATAACACAGAACACACACCATCTCGCGATCCAGTGAGGGTAGTTCCGAGACCCTCATGGAAATTATGGCTTGTATGAATAATATTACAGTTACCCAACATCTCAGAGCCTCTGTACACCAGAATTAAACCAAAAGTCCTACATAGTGCAGCATTGAAACTTTGCCCATTCGAGTTGTTCAATTGTGCAAGTTTTCATGCTTCGTAGTTTTCATGATCATAACAAATAGTATTTTATATAAAACTAGCCTTTACTTTTGTTAAAACATTTGTACTACCATCAACAGACTACCAGGTAGTGTGTGTGGTGTAGTATTTCATGTTTTCTATATGTTTTCAAAGTCTCTGCGCTTTTTTCAGACATTTTCCCACGGCCTTCATATGTCATTTCACTTCCCCTGTTCCTCTACCTTGAAATATACACTTAAGGATGATGTAGCATATACTTAGGAGTATTTTACAACATATGAATACCATCTAGAGTACTATTGGCATGTGTGGGGAGAGCCTCCAAGGATGGTATGTCAGAGCATCTTGGGCACTTAACTAAGTATTTATTTATGGTCCTATATACTTGGATTATGTATAAATATGCAATATACAGCATGTATGGGGGAGGGACAGGCCACAGGAGGGTAGGGATTTCTCAGAACAAAGGTGGGAATATTGCAACTAAAGAAATGTCCAAATGTGGACATGTTTTGGGAGTATTGATGCTCTTACTGCTTATGTAATACCAAAAGAAGCGCTGCGAGGGTCTGCAGAGGTGCAACAGAGGGATATTGAGGTAATGCCGAAGTCACGCAGATAAAATGAATGAATGTGTAATCAGCCACCTAAATTCCGGTGCAGATGGTTGGTCTCTAAGACCACTTCTTTACGGTAAAAGAACCCTATCTACTAGACCGCTATTGCTACCGAAATGTAGTGCCTGAGGCAAGTCTACTAGGGCCCCCTCCCGTAGGCGCATCCATATGGACAATGGACCTTAGTAAGTTTATAGTATTTTCCCAACTTTCTTTGCCTAACTTCTTACTTCATTTGGAAAATACCCATTCGTCAGCGCATTGTGTACATGCTTGATACATATAGTCCAACCGTTCTTCTCTGCTTCGTCGAGATAAAGACTAGTGATGGTTGCGGATGTGGTTATGAAGTGCCCTGTTGTCGGTCGTTGGTTTATAGTGCCACGTCCGATCCGACGGAAAGTTTGCAGGATCACTCTCCCGCAGACTTCTGCAAAAAATCGATGAGTAAGAGTACAGGTTGTAGGCAATAATGTACTTACATGCAGAGATTACAATCATGACCTGTTTCACTCGATTTAGTGAAGAAGAAATGCATGTCAGGCGCGGAGCTAAACGACGTCAACTGGGGGTCAGTCAGGAGTGGATCTGTTGCTTTGGACCTAACAGTGTTGAGGTGTTGGGCTGTACTATCATAGTTACACAGAGCCCGAGCTCTAGGAAGGTGGGTCACTTTCGTCATCTTCACTGATATGGTCGAGATCAAATGTTTCGAGTGTGGGAAAATCAGATCTGGCACCAGGACAAGAAGCATTATTGACGATCTGGGGCGGTCCAGGTCCAGGTCCTGCAGCAACCGATACATTGGATGGTGTGACATCATGGTACCGACGATGCAGACAGCGGACATGGGGAAGTCATGTCTCTGTGCGGTCAGCCATACTCCCTTGCGGGACTGGGGGCAAGATATGATCTGTAATGGCGCAAGTAGGCCATCAGGATCATGAGCAACTGTTCGAGGAGACAACAAATTGTAAAAGCAGGCCCTGGCACTTATAAGACTGAGGGAAGATCCGTGTGAGTACAAACATTTTGATTGAAAAGATGGAAACACAAATTTCAGGGTGCAGATACAGTGGCAAAACACAGATAGTGGAGCATACAAATGGAGAATACAAGAAAACACACAGAATATGAAGTAAACTGAATAGAGTTGTATGAAGGCCATCCTTGCGTATTCATACAAGAAAAAACATATGAAAGTCGTATTCGTGAACAAAATGGCGCAGGCAATGGCAGTTCCGGAGTTTGAGACTTGGGATCCAAAGACTCATATCGCTAGCTTCGAGTTCTGAGGCGCATGGAACAAGAAAGAGTGGTGCCAGTCCCAGAGGAACCATGCTCATGATCATCATCGAGCCTGCACTTTGCGCCCCTGAACGACTTTTGAAACCAGCTGATGTACCGGTGATGGGTGGTCTTTTCCACTGCATGGTTGAATTGCGTGATAAGGTTTGCCCAAGATAATGTGAATGTAATGGCAGCATCCTGAAGCAAGGAAATGTCATCAGGGGATGCTGATACAGTCCAGCATAATATGATCAAAGATTCTTTAATCAACTCAAGTCCACGAGTGGACACTTCCCGGACGTTCTCCATACCAGAATCAGTTATGATTTCCTGGAAAAAGGTGGTGTGAGTATTGCTAAGACAAAAAGGACGATACATCCTTACCCCGCACGCATAACACCCATCACCATCAATAACATCCAGATCAATGCACTGAAAATGTTCACCAAGCCTCACTGTCAGGCTCTGGAAACTGGTACTTCCTTTCCGTGATGTTGACAATAGTGACCATGAGTATTTCGGGGTATTCTGCAACAATCTCCTTCACTTTTTGAAGAACACTTTCCCAGGGCTGGGAGAATGCCACCTCCAGAATGGCTTGATACTGGTTTAAACAGGGGCATACTTTTGAAGAAAATTCCAAGGAAGTGTCAGGAATGAATGCAGAGTCGGTATTGATGCCAGTAATGCACTCATTTTGTTCTAGCTGAATACTAATTAATGAGGTGGGATACGGGAGTGATAGGATGTCATTTTGCGTGGCTCGAACGAACTCCTTGATGGGAGTTTCGTGGATGGCGCTGGCCCATTCAAAAATAATGATCTCTTGACTTGCTAAGTATGATAAGCTTTGCAATAAAATGAATGTTGGTACACAGTCGGATATTCATAACTAACATACCATGGTCTTCCAAACAGATCTTTGTAAGCATAGACTGTAGGGGAGATGATATCAAATTGGTCGCGGGAGAGCCCGCTAAGTTTCGTAGAAAACCAGCTATCACCAGGTCAGATTGGCATTTCACCGCTTTCCAAAACTTCTAAGTAAGTTAGTAAGTTAAGTGTTAACAGCGGCGCTGAAAACTCACCATAAAATGATGGTCCGTGCGCCAGAAAACATGTCGTAGCATTTCGATGCAACGATCTAAAGTTTATTCAGAAAAAATACAATTAAAAAACAAAACAAAAAATAGGGCATACCATCCACCAACCCTCGAGTAACGGTTGTAAAAACCTTTGAACACTGATCAACACTACCAGCGTGGCGATCATCAGTAGAAGCATCCACTGATGCGATGGGGGAGTAACTTGGTGAAGTACTGGCCAGATCCGACGTTTGGGTCTTGCGGGCCGCGACTGTTGGACGTGGCGTAGATACCGATCTCATTGTGGTGCCAGGACTCGGAGGAATGGAAGCGCCCCCGCTACCATTCCCTGTCCGTCCACAACGCTGAGTAGGAGAGGAGCTGGTGCGGGCCTCATTAAAGTATCTCGACGGATACACCGTATAGGAGGGGGCCGGGGAACCATCCAGTACGGTAGCCATGGGTGAAAGGGAGGAAAGGTACAAAATGCCTTGAGGCTCATCTAAGTAAGGTGTAGTTTTGACTGTGGCGGTCGGAGACGGCGAGCAAGGAGACGGAATGTTATAGGATATTTGGCACAAGGTTTTAACGGGATAGCGGCGAGACACGAGTTGCGATGCCTGCGAGACGTTCGAGACAGACGTGATGTGTGAAGACGTGAAGCGGCGAGATTTTGTGGACAGAGCGCGAGACTTCCTTACAGTAGGTAGTTTTTTTTTGTGGCTTTGAGAAAAAATAGCACCAAGAAAGAACACAGGTATCACTTGGGGTAGGGCCAGGCGGGTGGCATCATTGTCATCGCCACCATACCGTACCTCCGCGTGCTGCAGGCGGGTGTCGTCATCGCTGTCGCTGTTGTTGTGCCTCTGTGTGCTGCAGGTGGGCATCGTTATCGTCACTGCTGCAGGCAGGTGGCGTCGTCATCGCTATCGTTGCCATCCTGCCTCTGTGTGCTGCAAGCAGGCGGGCGCAATCATCGCCATTGCTGCCGTAGCGTCTCGATGTACTGCAGGCGGACGTCGCGCCATCGTCGCCGTCGTCTTCGCCGGGCATTGGCCATTTGCGTCGCGTCGTCTTCGTGTCGCCATCACATCGACCATGCGCGTTGCGCCCGCTGCTAGTGGAGGTGGTGGTCAGTGTCGTGGCACTGGTGGTCCGCTGTTGCTGTTGTCGTCGTGCTAGCGGTCGACAGCGCTGGCAGTGGAGGTGGTTGTGGTCGTCTGTGTTGTTGCGTTGGTGGTGGTCGTCTGTGTCATTGATTGTGGCCATTGTGGCCGTCGTCACCGACGGTGGCCGTGGTGATTGGTGTCGTTGCTGATGGCCATGGTGGCTGTCGGCGCATTGGTGGTGGTTGATGTGAGATGGTGAAGATGGTGGTAAGTGCATGTGTATGGAGAGTGCGTGCCATAGCGAATGCGTGTGAGTGGTGTGAGTGTGAGTGCGGGTGAAGGAAGTGAAGAGCTTACCGCGTGCGTGCTGTGATGGTCGTCAACATGGGAGGGTGGCTGCAGGCGGACGTCGCATCGTCGTCACCATCGTGCCTCGGTGTGCTGCAGGTATGTACATAGATGCCATCGTCAATCCACGGCGACAGTGGCCATACGTGGGTATCGTTGTTGTCACCGTAGTGCACCAGGGCAGTAGATCGTTGTCTTTGTCGTCATTTGTCCAAGTGGGTGCCATTGTTGTTGTGGTCAGTGCGCCCTTGCGGGCTGTAGGTGGGGGTCGTTGTGGTCATCCATAGTGGGGTGGGGGTGGTCGTAAGTAGGCGTTGTCGTTGTCGTCATCGATAGTGGGGTAGGAGTGGCTGTAAGTAGGTGTTGTCGTCGTCGCCATACCTCTGTGGGCTGCAGAGCATCAGGTAGGCGTCCATCGTTGTTGTCGTGCCTCAGCGGGCTGCAGGTGGGCATTATCCTCATTGTTGATAGTGGGGTGGTCGTGGTCGCAGTGTTAATGAACAAGTGTCATGATACAAAGACTCACCAAATCGGGCAACGAGCTGGGGTAATACCCCTACAAAATATGAAATTAGTACTAGTATACAGGAGTACCAGCAAGGGTATTGGGTGCTGGCATTCCAACACATGACCCGCGTGGTACCCTTACCCGTGACACCTGAGGGGTACCTCATACGGTACCCCTGCAGTTCCTAGTGCAGGCGCACTGACGGCTGGGCCGCATGGTGTAGTATGTGGGGCGGGTGTGCATACGAAGGCTTGTAATAATAGATAGTAAATAAGCAAAGAAAAAGAAAACATACCAAGCTCGCAGCGGGGGCAATTGCGCTGTGCAGGTGTGGGTGTATGTGGGTGCGGGTGCACGGAAAGGACATTAGTAAACGAAATGAAAATGACTCAATGAAACCAGTCGCACGACCGCAGCATCAACGCTGCGAGTCGTTGTTGTGTTGCCGACTCGCCGTGGCATGCCCATGGCCATGAGCGTCCTCGTCCTCATCATTGTCAACGTTGTCGAGGTCATGATCATCTCCGCCATGCTGGCACGGAGACGTCATCAATGTTGTTGTTATTGTTGTCATTATCATCCAAGTGGTGGTGGTCGCGTTGTCGACGCAGACAGCAGGGTGGGGCAGGGACAAGGAGGGTGGTGGTGGCTGCGTCACTGACGTAGGTGGCAAGGTGGTGGTGGATGTGTCGTCGACACAGAGGGAAGCACTGTGGGAAGTAAAGTCACCAGTATTCAGTGATTGAATCACCACTTATCAATGTCGACCGCAGTACATATCAGTGACGAAGCACCGAAAATCAGCGTCCCCGAATGACACTGAGTGCTCATTTTCGCTATTGAAATTCAGTGTCTGAGTCGGCGTCCATGGCACTGATTTAAAGTGTCTTGGGCAATTATTATCGGACACGTCAGTACTACTTTTCGGTGTAAGAGACCCTTATTTCCAGCCCAGGTGCCGTTGATTTCATTAGGCCATAGTTACACAAACCATGCATTGGTATTGTTACAGAGAATCAGCCATAATACATGATTAGAGTCCTAGGTCAGAGGTCCGTTGTATCAAATACCGCAATGGGCACGAGACTGGTAACAATCTAACTGAGCGAGACGACATTGATGTCAGTATGCGATGACCGTGGGAACCACTCCTCGAGTCGGCGTAGACAAGTTGGGACAGTCGGAGACAAGCCACAGTGGTTTTCGAGTGTTCAAGACAGCGGGTTGGGATTGAATGGGGATTGTTGAGTCAAGCGTCCTTGTAGGTCAGCCCGGAGCGATGGGATTTCTTTGTCGTCGATCGAGTCTGGTGACGCTGTTGTATTGTGAAGTAAGAATGTCAATATGACCTCCAGATTGGCACGAGACTTTAAATTTTACACTAGACTCCTGCGTCTTACTACAGCGGGTGTGTTGGGAAATGCAAGCCGTTTGAAGGCCAGGCGTTGGCACGTCGTCTTCTCCGTTGGTTTCAACCTCGAGTTGCTGCAAGACAACGTTTATGTTAGCTGTAGTTTTGAGTCGTTGACAACAACACAAAAGACGTAACCTTGTTCCTTATTAGCGGGTCATTACTAGCATCGACTTGGGATTGGGTCTTGGAGTCATTCTGTCGGCGGATAATTCGAGGCTTTGGGCGTGTTGTAGCAGACTAGAAACAGGGAAACGACTTTTGTGCCAGACAATGTGTGGACATGACGCACCTTGCCCTCTGCTGCTGTTGTGTTCCGATTTAGAAATGCTTCTGCAGCAGCTTGAAGCTCCTCAGTAGATCGCGCTGGCTCGGATGGTCTGGGTGGCCGAAGAATGATGAGATTTTCTCGGTAAATGTCGTCGAGCTCGTCGTCATCGTCGTCGTCAGGGTGGACCGCCTCACCAGCCTCACTACTAGCAAGCATGACATCATGCGCCTCCCGATCACCCTGCGACCCAAATCCTTCATAATAAGCAGTGTGGCAACATGGGGAAGCATGAAATATGATATGAATTGCTGATACGACAAAGGTTTGATTGCTGCTTGAAGGCCAGGAGTAGTCGAGGGAAATAGTCCAAAGAGCGTGTGTAGGATAATTGCGGCCCCTTTCGATCCATAGCTACTTGAGTGGTTAGTAACTGAACTAGAGTAGCAGCGGGCACACACTATCCAGGTCGAGAATTTTCAACTGTTGGCGATGTTAGTGGTAGCGTGCCTGCGCCCATCCATCCGAATTGTGCTAATGTCCATCCCTGGACCTCCAAGTCTGCTTCAAAGCACGTCCAGGTATAGACTTGCTCTCGAACATCCAAATCGTAGGTAATATTCATCAGGTGGTCACGCAGCGCTATAATACGACTAGGCATTCTTCTGAAATCGACGTTCGTGATGGGCCAGCCATTCTGCCCAGCAATCTTGACCTGTTCGACTTTGCGAGACACCTGTTTAATCATCAAACACACTTGAGTAGCAACAGAGATAGCTTCTCTGTGTCGAGGCCCATTCTCACGAACAAGACCATTGTATGTCTTGAGAGCATGTGACAAGATAGCGGGGAGGTCTGATGTTGGAATTGCGTCCTCGCAATGCTTGGCGGGGCAGATTCTTGGCAACCCAGACTTGTCACAAGGCGGAGTGGCAGCGCTGATGGAGCCATCGTAGTTGGCTACAGACTTGGGTGTTCTGGCGTTCTCAAGATCGCTTGTATCTTCATTGCTGGCTACAGAATCTGCCCACTGAAAAGCCCAACTGAGAGTCTAGCTCTGTGGGTTACAGGAAGCAGAGAACGTATCTTACAGTGATGGCCATCCCTGCGTCTACTGCGCGTGCCTTGTCCAAAGTCCTTCCATGTTTTGGCGGGACCTAACAAAGCATAGAAGTGAGGGTTAATCCGTCAGTGATAAGATACGGCTTTCATCACCTTCATCTTTAACGTGCTAGCCACTGGTGGCCGACTATTGCCAGTCAAATGTTTTTGTTCGTTTTGCTACAGCATTGAACTGATGAGTAGCGGCAAAATAAATCTGACTGCCACAAATGCCTTAGAGTGACAGTTGACATCACTTTCTTCCAACTCTACGATAGGTTGAGGATGCTGTGAATGGAGGTCGCTCACTGGTCTTCGTCACCAGTAAAGTCACTGTCACTTACCACTGTGAATGATTTCTTCTTCGAGGGCTGCCCCGATATTTGCTGACCATCTTCTTCGCCATCGGAGTCATCATTGACTGGTACGGAAAGTTTTTTCTTCTTGCTGGTCTGACACTTCCTTGAAGTCCGCTGGTCATCTTCTTCACCATCGGAATCGTCAATAGTGGATTGCTTCTGTTTATTGGTGATACGGCGCCGCCCCAATACTGCCGGTCTTCTTCGTTGTCGGAGTTGTCGTTGCACACCCGCTTCCTCTTCAATCGTCGTAGTGCTTCCTATACGAGTAGATAGTACTAGATAATAGAACCTCGGTATCAGGGATGTTTACTCACCTGTTTGCGCCGCCCCGATACCTGCTGATCATCATCTTCGCCATCGGAGTCATCATTGACTGGTAAGGAAAGTTTCTTCTTCTTGCTGGCCTGACGCTTCTTTGAAGTCCGCTGGTCATCCTCTTCACCATCGGAATCGTCAATAGTGGATTGTTTCTGTTTATTGGTGATACGGCGCCGCCCCAATATCTGCCGGTCTTCTTCGTTGTCGGAGTTGTCGTTGCACACCCGCTTCCTCTTCAATCGTTGTAGTGCTTCCTATAAGAGTAGAAAGTAGATAATAGAACCTTGGGATCAGAGATGTTTACTCACCTGTGTTGCAAGGTCTTTCTGTTGTTGTCGCTCTTGATATGACGTATTGCGTAGAAACTGAGCCATGACATCACGCACAGGCCAGCCACCTTCATATCTTCGGAGGACTTCAGACTCTGATTGCGCCTGCAAAGTGTTAGCTTTGAATGTGACTAGTATTCGCTGCCGCTTACCTTTCGTATGATCTTCTCAATGAGTAACTTTAGAAAGACCCATTGCGGTGATAATTTCATAGCCACCTTTGTGTCGTCCTGCTCGTCCTGGGGGCTTTGGTATTAGCTCGACTCGGATGACTCATTGTCCGAGTCTGCAGATGTGCTGTCAGATTCGTTACCTGAGCTCATCACGACGTCTGCCGACTCATCAGGAATAATATCCAAGGCTGATGGCCGTGGCCCATCTGTCTCCATTACATTAGATGCAGTGGAACCATTGTCGGATTCACTGTCACTCGAACTCGTCTCCCTGCTCGAATTTGTAGACTCAGATGTTGCCATTTCATTGGGGTCTCCATGGGATGCAGTGTACGCATAATGGCGCCTCCACTGGGCACGACTGAGTAGCTTGCCACATGTTGGCTGGCACCATGGCCTTGCCAGCGGTGCAGTGTAAATTAGGCAGGCATTACATAACTCGAAATGCCACCTGCGTCGGCAGAACCCTTGCTCTCCGCATGCACATTGGATTGGAAGGCTCATAGGTAGCAAGGTAAGGCAACCGAATCACACGGATCCAAAGAAGGAAAAAAGTTCTGTTGTCAGTCGTTCCCACGATATAAGGTCCTCCCAGAATCGAGCAAGGGAATCAAATATTGACGCGTCGAAATCTCTAAGTCCCTTCATACCTGGTACCTGCTGCAGACTCACATCTCCATCGCTAAGTTCTGACATATGATTCAGCAGGCCGGTTATTCAGGTGATGCCAAGATCAAGACCACATTCATCAAAAACCAAGGGGGGAAGTGCTAGAATGAATCACTGGAAGCCTCGATAGCAACGCTTCAGCGTGAGCTAGAATCATATCAACGTAAGTCCTTACTTGATGATGATGGATAAGCTTGTTGACTGGTTTCTCATAGGAAAAGAGAAGGCGAAGAAAAGCCAGCTCAGACAGCAGCGGCTTGACAGCCACGCCCGAAAGGAGATGAGCTCATTACACACAATGAGCTTCTGGAGGAGCTTGAACAGGATGCCGAGGAGGAAAGAGCCTTTGAGCTTAACAAAATTCGTATGTAATCCCCTCATCAGAAACTTTACATGCTTCTAAATGTGGCTTATTGTATCTTATTTGTCTAATTCAACTTAGCCACCAAACATATCTTATCCCACAGACCCAAATACCTCACAAACACACCTGGGATGCCAATCTCTACACTATATGAACTAATTGGCTCATGTTAGCATTGTTGACATCAATTTTTGTTGATGTCTAAGATGAAATAAGTCAAATAAGCAAAATGTATTTTTACTGATGCCTGTCATATCCATACTTTTCCCAGTCGCAACTCCGGTCTAACCTTGGCCCACCTGACCTCTCCTTAGGCATAGACGCAACTCCGGATCTAGTCCAGCCATCTCCAGTCCCTTAGCTGCACTCCAGCTCAACTCTGGTCACTACGTCCATCTCTGTCTCAGGACTAACCCCTGTCTTCCTACAGACAGATCCGCAGTCTAACTCCTCCGTGTCGGACCTGTACCTACCATTAGTCGCTACTCCGGTTTCAGTCCGGCCACTCCCTTAGCCTTGTCTGCGACATAGCCCAACTCCGGCTGGTATATCCAACTCCAGCTCAGTTCTGCTCCTGCTCCTGCTCCGCTTCCTCTGTTAGGTCCACCAAAGGCTTAGGACATTTCTATGTCCAACTCCGGACCTTCCTCTGGCTACTCCGCCCTTCCTCCACCTGCACACTCCCTC
>Ga0307518_10000759_pt1 | contig 24263 bp, 36 predicted proteins | sample 25_EM_MG_FD_203889 | JGI IMG/M metagenome (GOLD analysis project Ga0307518, IMG submission 203889) | Populus trichocarpa ectomycorrhiza microbial communities from riparian zone in the Pacific Northwest, United States - 25_EM | ecosystem: Host-associated > Plants > Roots > Unclassified | place...
AGAACTGTTGTGGTATGTTTACCTACTTACATAAGCATGCATCGCACTAGAGTAGAGTTCCTAGTACCATAGTTCCCTCAGTAGCTTGCCAGCATACTGAGGGTGAGTACATTCCTACTAACCACTTACTACTTACTGATACCTTGTAGTTACACTACAGGTACATACTAATATAAAGTAGCTTGCCAGCATACTGAGGTTACACTACAGCTCTCCTTATCCCTTCTCTTCAGGCTAGACCTTCCCTGTGCAGACCACCACCTTTCTATAGTACAATTGTGTAAGTATGATTTGTGCAGTTAATGCACTGAACTCACAGTCCTACCCGCAGGAAGGATTGTATGGAGAAATAAAGCCATGGGAAGATTACCGCAGTGTAGCACCGCTGCGGTGTACATGTACCTAACAAATAAGGCCATACACACCATGTCCTGGACATGTACAACTGTGTAAATATGATTTGTGCAGTTAATGCACTGAACTTGCAGTCCTACCCGCAGGAAGGATTGTATGGACAGATAAGCTGCAGGAAAATTACTGCGGCCTAGCACAGCCACGCTGTACAGTTGATGGTGAACCGGAGTTTGAGATCTCTGAGATCCTCGACTCCAAGGTTGACCATCGATGCAGAACGTGCAAGTTGCTTTACTTGGTATGTTGGTCCGGTTACGAAGGAACTGACAAAGAAACGTCATGGCTTCTTGCCACTGAACTTGGCAATGCTACGGAACTCTTAGAAGATTACCATGTCCGGTACCCGGACAAACCCGGACCACTCGCGTCCATGTAACAATACTCTCGCTCTCCGTTTCTCTTATCTGTTTCCCCTACCTTTTTCACTCTGTCTCAAGTAATATCACTCACTCACAATTCCAGTGCACTTTTCTTTATAAAACAAGGGTAAAACTAATTTACAATTTCTATTTACAAAGAGTCTGGACCGGACCAATCACTCCAGCACACCGTTGTCAGGATTCTCCTGCTCCTCTTGGAGCCCCTGTACCTCCTGTTCAACCTCCTCCGGGTCGACCTCCGCCTCACTATCCTCTGACTCCTTGTCTTTGTCCCAAGGCACTGTGAAGAAACGGCACTCCTCGAGAAAGGTCTCGAGGCCAGCGCTCAGGCGGTCATTGGACCGCAAAACAGACTGTGTGGAGTCCGTGATCTGGGCCATCTGTCCGGTCATCACCTCCACCGCTGCTGTCAGTCTGTCCATCTGCTCCAGGAAGGGACCGGTGTTGAAACTGGACCTGGACCCGCCACCTCCACTACCTCGTCGTTGTCAATGACGACCTTCACTGTCTTCTTCTTCTTCTTCCTCTTTTCACCGCCTCATTCTCTTTCGCCTTGCCCTTTCCCTTGTTCACCACCAGACCCGGACCACCCACCTCCGGCCATTTGCACCACTCCTTGAGCCCAGTGCACTTCATGCATGCGCATTGCTTGGGCTTTTCAGGGTCCCGCTCGCACTTGGCCTTGTGCTTGGCACAACGAACGCACCTGCCAGGAGGTTATTATTAAAAAAATCATAATAAAATAAAAAAACTTACCGGACGTTGTTGTTCCGGTCATCACTCGGGCCCACCTCTGGTTCCTCCCTTGCTCGCTTCTTCAACGCCTCCTGCGCCATTGCTCTCTGCCTCGCCGCTACCTCTGCAGCCCTCCACTGCACCTCCGCTCGTTCCTTCTCTGCCTGCTCGCACGCTTGGCGCTCCGCCTCTGCCTTGGCCCTCTCCGCCTCCTCTTGTGCTCTGGCCTCTGCCTCTTCACGCGCTCATCGCTCCGCCTCTTCCCGGTGTTGCTTCTCCTCTCTCTTGACCTGCTTGCATCAACGCCTCTCCTTCATTTTGGCATCGAGGACGGACGCCTCATCTTCACTACCAGACTGGAGCTCTGGTGTTGTCGCCTTGGTCCAGTCCTTGGACTTGACCGCAGAGGGAACAGTGGGGGTGGTGGACTTGGCAATGTTTGACATATTGTTAGAGGACAGAGAACTGAGGGTACAGGCAACACCGGTCTGATCTTTATAGATCCAAAGTTTGTACTCAGACATTCACTCCGGACTCCACATTGTTCTAGGCAACCACACGTCAGCCTCATTGGGGCCTCATGGGTTCAGCCCCTAAAGGGGGGATACTGTTATGACCATGTCCAACTCCAGATCTTATCCAGTTACTCCGGTCGCATCGCAGCTCTGCAGCTCAACTCCGGTCGCTCACCACTTACTCCGGTCGCGCTCGCGCTGATACCTTTCCGTTAAGAACATCCCTTGGTCTATGCTCCACTTGCTCGTGACCACACCTCGCCGTCTACCCTGCCTTGACGTGAGTTCTCCGTGAACTCGATATATCCTATACCTTGTAGCATTTTCACCGGACCTGACCTAGTCCTAACTCTGGTCATTCCTTGTCCGCTATTAGGTTGTTTACTTGTCACCGTATGTACTCGACCCTAGTTTCTACTTAGTATAAGTACTCTGTAGTTTATTCTGTATACCTCAGTCTGAAATCAACCATAGTCATCTTTTGTTAGATGGCTCGTGCAGGGAACTAGCTCAGAGGCAAACTCAGTGTCTGGTTTGAAACACTAACTGTATGATAACTAACCTAGCTCAGAGGCAAACTAATAAGTAGGTTAGTACTAAGTAAAAGAAAGTGGTGACTAGATGTCTTACCTCAGTGTCTCATTTGGAACACTGAGGTGAAAGGAATCCTCGAGCGGATGAAAATACTCTGTGCTTACATAAGGATGCTCGACGCACAAATAAGGAAACTAACACAAGTCCTAAAGAACGGTAGTGACTGAGTAGGAATTTCAACACACCCACTCGACGAGTAGTCCTTAGTAAAAGGGTATAGTATAGGTTTGCATACCTATGATATAGAAAAAAGGAATGGTATAATGCACCCACTCAATGTGCGATGCTTGAGTCTGTTGCAAAACTCGCGCGTGTGGCAGTGCCGTCCGTGCTTTGGTAAGCGGTGGTGTGCGCGTTGGTTGCGGTGTCCGCTTTGGTAGCGGTAAGATTGGTGATGGAGGTGCTTGGCGGCTTGTCCGTCTTGATCGCGCTGTGGTCGGACGGACTTTCGACTTCTTCCAATGAATGAGCAGGGGGTTGAACACATAATATATTAGGTGTGACCGTGGACCAGAGGTCACGACGATCAAACGCGTTGCAGTGTGCGGTGAGTCCCTTTGTGCTGTGTTGCGCACTGGCCGTGAGAGACGGGTCACATGACTCCGTTGCGGCCTTTGCATTGCTAATACTATAGTCAAGGCTGCAGCTCTTGTTGCTGTCCATTTCGACTGGACAAGGTGAGTCTTTGATTCCATTTGCTTTAGCTGACCTTTTCCTCCTTTTTATTGTTCTTTTACAGCTGTCTTTGCAGGTCTCCAGGTCATTGTGGCGCGGATCCCCGCTTTGGGCACAAGTTGGCCCCTCCAAGTCGTCTGTTTGGCCTGTAGGAGGCGCGATTCGAGTTGGCGGATCGAGCGGTCGGTTCTGGACCCTTTGGTAGGTAAGTCCGTTTCCATTCGTCCGCTTTTCGTCGCTTCTGACATCCGTTTTGATCCCTTCGCCTCCAAACTCGAGTTTGGGGGTCAGGTCGCCTTGATGGCGCAATCTGGCACGATCGGATGGAACGGATGGGTTTGCTGACCCGTTTACAGGTTCTCCTTGTCTTCTCAACACAGGAGCTTGGGTGGTAGGCCCATCAGAGCTCTCAGTGCTCATTGGCGCCCTCAAGTCGGCCTTTTTGCCTGTAGCAGGCGCGTTTCGAGTCAGCGGCTTGAGCAGTTGGTACGGGGCCCTTTGATAGGTACGTCCCTCGTTATCCATCCACTTTTCGTCCTTTCTAACCTCCGTTTTGATCGTCTCACCTCCAGATTCAGATATGGGGGTTGAGTCGCCTTGCTGGTGCAATCTGTCTCGATCGGATGTGATGGATGGTTTTACTAACTCGTTTACAGCGTCTTCTTGCCATTTCAGCCCAGGAACTCGAGCGGTGAGCCCATCAGGGCCCTTGGTGCTCATTGTCGCCCTCCAGCCAGCCGTTTTGCCTGTAGTAGGCACGTTTCGAGTCAGCGCGTTGAGCGGTTGGCTCGGGACCCTTTGATAGGTAAGTCCCTTCCCATTCGTCCGCTTTGTATCGCTTCTGACGTCCGCTTCCATTCTCTCCCCTCCAAATTTGAATTCGGGGGTTGAGTCGCCTTGGTGACGCGATCGCCTTCGATCGGATGGAACGGATGCGTCGACTGACCCTTTTACAGCTTCCTTTCGACGTCTCCACCCAGGTGCTCCAGTGGTGAGCTCATCGGAGCCCTCCATGGCGCTCGTTGGCGCACTCAAGCCTCCAGGTGAGTTCAAGCGTCTTTTGACGGATTGTTGGCCTGTCCCACATGCTAACCCTCTCGTTTCTTCAGCGTTTAGGTATATCCCATCGATGGTGACGTGGCTGAGGCCGTTTGTGCTCGCTATTGCGAGCCTTCGGCTCTCGCCATCGAAACCGTTTGATTTCAGCTTGTTTAATTGTGGCTGGGTCATTTGGCTGTTTGTGCTTGCCATTGCAGGCCTTCGGCTGGGCATTCTGGACTTGTTTCCAGGGCAGTTGGCATTTGGTACGTCCGTTTGCGCCCTAGACTCGAGCGCACGGAGTTTTCTGACTGGTAGTCTGTTTTTAGTGAACGTTTCGCGTGGTGTCCTGTCACCGGCGATCGAGGGCTTGGATGCCCGGTTTAGATTGTCTCCCGTGTCTAGCACGGAGACGGTCTTGCCGTTACGAAGACTGATTGGGTGTGGAGGCCACAGCGTGCGATATAATACGAATTGATTTCGTTTGCGGCGCGTGTGTGCGGATGCGCCGGAGTCAACAATCCATTCCCTTTGAGTAGGGATGGTCTGTCGGGCCACGAACGGACAGAGCGGAGGTAAGTGTGTTGATCCCATATTCGCGACACGAGCTGCTAATCCCTTCTCTTCCGTTTCCTCTTTCGACGCGTCATCTTTCTCCTTGGAGCGGGTAGTGGCATTCTTTGCCCACTGTTCATCATTGGTTTGGCCGCTCTTCGAGCAGTAAGTGCTTGACCTTTTCCTTCGTTCTCTTTTACTACCTTTTTCCTTCCTTTTCCCTTTAGATCGTCCTACCGTCTCCGCGGCAAGAGCCAAATGGGTTGAGGCTATCTTCCTCGACCTTTCCTCAATCGGAATTCCGCTATTGAAAGCGTCTGTTGTGAGTTTGTCATTGGCGGCCATCAAAATGGTCCGAAGGGTTGAATAGGTTGGTGGGCGTGAGATTTCCATAGAAATCGCAGCGAGTGGGTCTTTGAGTGGCCGGCCGGGCGTTTTTAATACACTGGCCTTCTGCCACATGGAGTTTAGACTAGTTTCCATAGACTCGTCGTCCGCAAGCGCGTTTCGGAAGGTCTTGCTTATAAGGAGCGCGATTGACTGTTTCCCTTCGAAAATGGGGCAGACATCTTTCGAGTAGGAGTAGTCTTGATAGCACAGTTTGCTTGTCTAGTAGTATAGGCCACCGGGGCTCATAACCTTTTGTTAGATGGCTCGTGCACAGGGAACTAGCTCAGAGGCAAACTCAGTGTCTCATTTGGAACACTAACTGTATGATAACTAACCTAGCTCAGAGGCAAACTAATAAGTAGGTTAGTACTAAGTAAAAGAAAGTGGTGACTAGATGTCTTACCTCAGTGTCTCATTTGGAACACTGAGGTGAAAGGAATCCTCGAGCGGATGAAAATACTCTGTGCTTACATAAGGATGCTCGACGCACAAATAAGGAAACTAACACAAGTCCTAAAGAACGGTAGTGACTGAGTAGGAATTTCAACATCATCTACTCCAGTTCCTGTCCATCTCCGTCTCCGTCTCCTCTTGACTGGAACCTATGCAAGGGATCAACACTCGTTATCCTTAGTCGTTGAATCCAAGCGGTCACCAACTCCGGCAGGACTAACCTCTTGTCCAGCCCTCTGCTCTCTTTCTTCGACCGACTTCATCCGGACTTGACTGGACCCCCTACCAGAGTAGACCCGGACTTGACACTTATGGTCATGAGTGGGCATGTCAACTTGTCTACCACCCACGCTTGGTGCCTGGTCTGGGCCTTTCTGATGGCGAAGGCACTGAACGGCTTTGGTCCTGCCTGATCAAGTTAATTGGTATAGAACGCTCCTCTTTGGTAAGGCTTATCCTATTCTTAGCTGACAGCTGACCTGTTCACTTTGGGGGCAGCAACAACACCATATTTGGTTAATTGATTGCCAAGTGGTGGCGATCGGTGTTGAGATGCGTATGGACCTCGGTGATTGGATCAAGCGGCGGCTTCGCTGTGGAGTGCAGGAGCAAGGAAAGTTCACACAAGACCAGATCGAGGAAATTGGCATTGAGGTGAAGGAGTTGGAAAGGCAGTGGGCATCTCAAAAAGAATCACAGCTATCCATTCGATCTCGTAAGTCCTCTAATAAAGTGCTGGGTTGATTGGCTCATGCTTCAATGAGATAGATGCTCCATCATGACTGAAAAAGGAACTTGATACCGTGCTGGCACTTCAGGCTGATGTGGACGTGATTGAAAAAACCCTCCAAACTGTGAAAAGCATCATGAAAAAGGAGAGTCCTTCTGATAATACTTTGGTTGCGTTGGGCAGCTTAGAGCGCACTCATGACCATTTGATCACCAAGGTCAATGCACTATATGAATCCCTCAACGTTCAAACCATATTTTCTGAGCTTGATGGCATCAGTCTTGACTTCATTTGAACCCTCCTTTTGGTGCATGATCTAAAGATCAACATATGCAAGCGAGCAATCGGTAGTTTCTTTGAGTGGGACAAGTTGGACCGAGCTGTCGGTGGAGCCCAGAAGGTGCTAGGTAGTTCTTCAACTTCCTTCAAAAGATGTGTTTTGATTTGAGACAGGAACAAAGCTCCATCAACAAACACGAAAGGCCATTGCCAAATGGCAACCTGCCCTCATGAGTGCCATCTGCAAGTTCAATGCTTACTGTGAACAACTGGAAGCTCTGCACGACCAATTGTGGTCAATACCTCTCCCTACGCCTCTCCCTACCAAACTCAACAACATTTGAAATCATCAATCACTGATGGAAGATATTTGGATCTTGCCGGCCATTGGAAAAATACCACATTGGGTAGAAGATCAAGATGTTCGAGATGGCATCCGTGCCATGCTCAAATGAGATCGGTGCTTAGAAGAACAGCAGAAATTGGGTGTTGAGGCAGACAACCTTTGCCAGTGGTATGGCAACGAACTTGCAGCAGTGGAACTTGCGCTCTGCACTCCTGAAAGTGAGTGCCACCCATTTCTGTGTATCATATTCAATTGATAACTTGCCAGATGAAATCTTCTATTTCACCCTCTCTGAGCATTGCCATGATATACTGGCCTTGCGCTCGCGCTGGTCAAATCCACTTGCCACAACTTCCCAATTCAACTGCCAAATCAGGGAAGCTTCTGCGCTGGCCGAAAGTTTATCAGGAGGTCACCCTTGTGTCTCACTTTTCTGGCTTAATCCTACAGCTGTCAAAGCTCCTGAAGAAGCTCCCGAAGAAGAAAATGTGAATCTGAACATGAACATTGGCTCGCAGGAAGCACCATGTGAACTGGAGCATGCAGTCTTTGCCGATTTCCTTGCCAATGATTCTGGATGCCATGAGGAGGATGCTGGTGATGACCAGCTGACAATAGCCACCGACATCATTTGGGAGCTTCCAGAGGTGTGTTTTATCCTACCTTATCTTCGAAACTAATAAGATTCCAGAACTTGTTGCTGGACATGACTTGCCCACTGCTGCCAAGCCAACATGAGCTCATGCCCAGCAAGGAGGCCCTAGGGCGACAATGTGAGATGGATGGGTTTCGTCGTCTTTCATTCAAACCAGAAGATGTCGTAATATTAGCAAATCCCACTGGCTGCCTCAACAATGTGTGCATAAATGGATGTGTCCCGCTTCTATTTTCTTCGATCAAGCCACCTGATGCCCAGTGCTTTGCAGTATTCTCGACATATGACCTTCCCCGCATTTGTTACAACGTATCTGATGATTCCCTGTGGAAAGGGACACGGCACACCATATTCTGGACTAAAGACATATGGATTATCCCTATTCATAGGCCATCCCCGGTTGGCCATTGGGTCCTCTGTACCGCCCTTCTTTCCCATTGCGAACTCCACCTCTTTGATAGCATGGCCGAGGAGAAACCATGGCAAGCTGATGTACAGGTGTGTAGACTTAGTTGTACATGCAACAATGCTAACTATGCAAGTGATAGAGTGTTATAAAGCTAATCACACGACTTCTGAACATTGCCAGCAAGAGATATCCAGGAGTTCAGGTACATAATTGTCCATGGGTTGCCCGCCCAACAACAGTAAGTCTGATCGTTATCACATGTGGCGTAATATACACTTATTCTTACAGATTGAACGTCTGCAGACAAATGATTACGACTGCGGACTTTGGGTATTAGCTAGTGTTGCAGCCGTACTTCAAGGGCACGATGCAACAGGATTGATGGAGAGTGAGATGCTAGTGTTTCGATGCTACCTACGATCTTGTGTACTCTCGATCCCAGTAGTCTAGTATGGATTTTCTCCTCGCTCTAATGTGCCTACTTCCTGATAGTACGAGTACACAATCCAAGCATGCCATTGTAATAAATTATTTGCCATCTCTCTGTGCCTCCTCGCTGTGCACTCTGCCATGCAGTTGTTGACTCGCACCCACTCTCTAAATGCCTGAGCGGCGGCAGTCTGGAGCTCCATTATGACTTTCTCTCCATCCCCAGCCACATATCTCCACTTCCAACGAGCCTTTGCCTGATTTTCAAGGCACAATTTCTGACCAAAAAAAACATGTGTGAGGTTGGTTGTGAACTGCGACTCTTGCACAGTGTCTGCAGGCTCGGGTTGTGAGAAGGGTGGACCTGACTCCCAGTATTGCAATTCCAACTCATCTAGTGCATCTTCACTCGATAACACTTCATGGAAGAGATGTGAAGTGGGTAGCAGGACAGTAGCAAGCGTAATTAGTTCAGGGGGGAGGTGACAGCATGTATCCGGTGTAGTTTGAGTACAGCGCTTCATATATGCAGCTTGTTTATGAATGCTGCATTGTTCCCATCCTCTGGAACAATTCAAGTAAAGCAGTTGAAATAAAATCATCATAGGCTTCACTTACCGAGGTGTCTGGATGTAGTTTTTGTGTTGAGCTCGGTGAGCACTTTGTTTCTCTGCGAGACTAAGATATTTTGCTCGGTGACCCATCAAGACTCGAGGGTAGATAAGACTTGTGAACCACTCTCAGTGCTAACTCACGTCAAATACTAGATATGTGATTTATCACAAATTGATGTTATTAGAGTATCCAGGTACTAACTACAGTATTTTTTCCGTCTGAAACACTTCAAGGCCTGCTGTTCCAGCCCAAATGAAATCTACTAAGCTGGTGCCCCTCACATATTCACACAAAACACATGTTCTGTGATATTCAGTACCACCATTATTTGTGATATGATTGGCTACCAGCACCTACATCCAGACCTCTCAGGGACCTTGGGCTCAGTCACTCTGAAAGTCTAATTATAATTGCTGCGGATCCTAGTAAACATGGTTCAACAAACCCCAGCATATATCAAGGACACCCATCACCTTATTCCTCCGGCTCACCTCACTATGCTGCCCTTCTCTCTAACACCATCTCCTGCACCACTACCACCCTCTCCAGTGTCGATGACTTTCCTCATTGACCAAAGGAGACAATTAGGTGCATACCTTTTTTGTGTGTGGTTTTGACATGATGTTAATATTTCTCTGAGTAGACGTCGTCAATCAGCTACTGAGGGAGTTGAGTGAATGCACCCAAACAGCTTCCCACATCAGCAATTCGATGTGTGTCTGAATGTCCTGAATTTTGTCTGAGTGACCTGGGTGCATGATACAACCTGGGCAATGTCTGGGGTCAGATGACACTCTGGGGTCAGGCCTGTCAGACAGAATTCAGACCCATCTGACAGGCATGATGACAGACATATTTACAGATGTGTTCCAGGTCTTGTTTAGACACCATCAGACCATCCAGACACCATCAGACATTCAGACACACATCAGACCAATCAGACTGACCAGACCATCAATGCAAGATGTGTTTGTGTTGTCCAAATGATGGACTGTAAGAATGCTAAAATACAAGTGTATTTGCATGGTGATCAATGTACCTATTAACATAATAAGCCTTAAAGGCATCTAAAGACTCTGAGAAGTGGAGGTTGACAGGAAGAGATTCACTCCCATAAACCCCTATAAGGTGTGCACCCCGAACCACTGACTCCAGAGAAATGACCGATTGAATGTGATGTCCATCATTGTCCACTTCTGGTACCATGATCCACATTCCTGTCAACTCATCCAGCTCCTCCGCAATTGGCACAAACCAGTCAACTAATGCACACAAGTAACAGTGCCCTTCATGTACACAAGAAAAGAAGAGGTGCACCCTTCCGACCATTAAACTACGGAAGCCCTCTGCATCTATCCCTCCCTTGGCCACATATATACAGTCATAACATGGATGGCCTCCTTGCCAAGAGGGGGTTGCACATATTATTTCATGGCACATACCCCCTACGCCCGAGTGATCACTTGGTGCACAGAATGTTGCTGTAGCAGAGTGAAACACCCGTACTTTTCCGTGAAAGGCGGGACAGATGTGGATGTTTGTGCGATCCCCTGATATCTTGGCATCAGGGTTGAGCTGATCATAAAGAAAATGTCAGATCATGTCTTGCAGTCCTGGGAGACCAAGTTGCGCTGCAACATGCGAAACCAAGCCAGACACACCATACACTGTACAAAGTGTGTCAACAGCCTAAGCAAACAATCAAAATGAGGGACGCACCAGGTCGAGATGCCAGTTTGACCGTATAAGTTGCCAGTTCATCATCCACTGCGCCAGCTTCCTCATCTTCTACATCCACCCTCACAACCTCCATTCCGTGCTCTGTGAACCATCTTCGTGCCGCAGCTAGCTTGTTGAGGTGTTGATTCGTGACAAGCATCTGTCCCAGGGCATTGAACCTGTTGGAGCATCGCCATGGTTCTTTTACAGCTCTGATATGCTTCGACTCCGTTATTGACGAGCACAACCTGTTTGGCGCACCAAACAATTCGATAAGTTCGTGATAATGTACCATTGTGTGTTGACGCGGGAGGGACAGATGGATACGTACACCAGATGCAATGAAAACAGTTCATTCTTGATGGAAGCGAGCTATGGCTGCGTCGATCGCATCCAGAGTTGCTTCATTAAGGACAGACCACTGGACTAAATAACAAAAATCAAGAAATGCAGATAGAGCACGCACCATGCCCAGGGGAACATGGCCAGCTATGGCAGGTAAGTAAACCTCAGCATTTACAAAGGTGACATGAAGAGATATGGTGGTTAGTTGATATCATGGATGGTTGGTATGTGTGACTCGCTCACCTTCATTAATGCCTTTGAATTGTCCCCAGTCCATTGTTTGAACCCACAGCCCTCTGGAAATCGCCTCAGCACAGGAAACGATGGCACGGCTGCAATTCTAATGTGCATTTCAGTGTGTGTGTGTGGCCATGGACCACAATCACCTACCTCCGATCAATGTCAGCAATGATTTCACTGGCATGTTGCTTGCTGTGCTCAAGCTCCAAATATTCATTGATCCAAGTGACAAGGTGGTCCTTGAATGTTCCCTTGATAAGTTGATGAAGTAAATCTGGGGCGATAAGTTCATGGATGTCAGCGCGGGGAAAGTTCGTAGTGAAGGACTGTCAGATTACAGTAAGCTAGGTTGAACAGAGAAGAACAAACACATGTGCACCAAAATGTCATTGACAATTCCATAATCATCCGATAGCATACGAGGATCCAGGACTGCGATGAGTGCCTCAGACAGTTCATGGGAGTGGCGACCACCGCCACCATCCAGGTTATTGTTCTTGGCAGAGCACCTGACACTAAACAGTAAGATCAGATGCATGGAGTGTGATGTCAACCTACCGTGCACACCATCCTTGTACTACACAGGTTAATAAGACCTGTTCTGGATAGTCTGTGATGTAAGGGCCAAGTCCATACACCACACATTGAAAATGCCCATCCAGGCACAGTGTGATGACTGGCCTGGTCATGTGTGGCTTCAGCGAGTCTAAGACAGCTGCAATCGAGCTATGGAACAGTTGGTGGCGAAAACGGCAGAATGCCACATCACTCTTGTGTGCTTCATCAGCTATGTTCATACAAATGAGTATGCAATCCAAAAAGTAGTATATTCTTACTCTTGGGAATGGCGAGAAACACGAGTATTGATACAGCATCGCGGTGTGCTCGACAGACATTATTGTGTATGTTCCCAAGCGAGATGTAGAGGGGGTAGTACTCCATGTGACCTGTCACAACCGAGACCATAGTCTTGTCACTGCCAAGAACTACAGGCATGAACATCACACCGTGTGTGTCAGCATCCTTTGCAATGGTGTCCTGAGATCAGCAGATTCGAAATTAGATACTTTGGTGGCAATTAGAAAAGAACTACTTACAGACTAGTCGAACACCCACTGCCCCGACATCAAATCACATACTTTGCGGTGCCCATCTTCATCAATGACAACCTTTGCAGCGTAATCTATCTTGTTCTTGAAGTCAGGGTTTGCGAGTTGATGCTCAAGGACCACCTTTGGATCGCAGAACCAGACATCATACTCGGCGGTCATCCAAGTAGGGGGGTCATCAGGCATTGCACCTGAATACGTCACTGAGAATGACTGCCAAGGGGAGTCCCCATGTCTTGTAGCATCAATCATATCATACATCTCCTTGTGCGAATGAAACGGTGGGTCCTTGTCGTACATTGAAGCCATGATTGCCAGCAATTCATCAATCTTGGTGGCTGGCATCTGTTTGCGACTGTATAGGAATTCAGCAAGCTCAAAGGCCGCCCTGCTTTCATAGGGTCCGTAGTCGCCAGGAAGGGGACTTGGGTTTGGAGGTGGTGGAGAGTTAGGTGGTAGGTAATGTCCAGCATGATCACACAGAGTTCCTGCATGGCAATGGTAAGTGTCTGTATAGGATATGTTGAGGAAAGTATACACACCATCAAGTAAAGGATGAAAACTCGTGTGCCACCCTTGAGGACGTCGCCCTGCACCTACATTGGGCTCATCCAGCCCATGTGGATCCACGTCATCTGGGAAGTCATAATCTTGATAGACCTCGTCCATTTCAGAAGGGTCAGGACGTTGTGGTCGAATCCTGGAGTGGAGGTGCTGCCTTTGTATATGGCACTTCACACCACCCCAAGTTGAACAAGCCTTGGTACAGCCGTCGACACCACAGACATAAATTCTGTGACCAAACGGGTGTTCTGCCGGGTGGCAAGGCATAGCGAACGTGTGGCTCTATCGACCGGCGCTGCTCCTGTATGAGCTGTCATTTGGAGTAGATATGTCATATAAGAACTGTGCAGTTTTGAGTTAGGGTGGCTGAGGGCGAAAAAAACATACAAGGCAAGGACTTGGTATCCCGAAGGCTAACCTCCCTCCTAGTCACCCAATGCCGCCATGACAAGCCTGCCGGCACGCACTATTGGCATGTGATCATTCAACAAGCATGCCCATCCTGGAAAGCCCAACTTACCTGTAGCTCGACATCCTACGGATGTTGTACAGGCTGAGAAGACAGCCAAGGAAATTGAAAGCTCCCAGAGGGCAGCCACTATTCAGGCTGGTATTCAGCGTGCTGCGTGTATCAAAGATGATCTGGCAATGAAAGTATCAAACCAAACTCAACGTTTCAAGAAGCCTAACCTGGGTGTGCAAAAGAAGGTGATCTGGTCACTGCAGAGCGAGGATCTGTGCCAGCAAGCGGAGAGCGATCTTGAAGATGTAGATCAAGTTGTCAATGAAGAAGAAACATTAGTCAACGGTGAGTCCGATAGCTAGCTGGTGCAAAATATATGGTAGACTTACGTGCATACGTGCTTGGAGTGCCGGATGGTGTCTCAACTCCAAGTGGATCAGAATTCAAGCTGGAGGAAGAAGACGGAGAAGACGAGGACGATAAGTGCTCAGATGTCGTGCAAGGAATCAATTCTAAAAGGAGAACAAAGGAGTTACGGAAGCCAACACGAGATGCTATTACACAAGCATGCCGTGCCCTCGACCCTGCAACGCCTACTGCTGGAGGAAAACATGCTCGTGAGGCCCTCTCAGATGAACCATCAGTCCAAGGGTAAGTTGGCAGTTCTCTTAGCTATTAAGTACTAAACTATTCGGATGACAGCACCGGCAGCAACAGGACTCAAAAAACAATATTTAGAAGGCACGGGAACGAAGCGCAACACACAACCAGCAGTCAATCGTACAACAAGTGGGCTGAGAACCGGCTTCCATCCCAGCAATGCGCAAGCAAAGGTGACCCAGGGTCCGACACCATCCCAGACTCCCAATCCTTTGAGTGCGTCCTCAGGTCTGACTTATTGAGGCTCACCCATCACTCCCACACTGCATACTTTCAGAGGGTTCCCTACTAGTGACAAAGGCAATGACTTTGAGTCATCATCAGACACCTTCTCCAGACCTACAAAGAGTGCTAGTCAAATGGTTTTGAAGGCAGTAAACCCAAGGGTGGTATGTGTTACACTTATGCCCTCAACCCTTGTGACTGATGGCCTTGTGCCGCTTTGGACATAGTCCACCGTGACAGTTATACCAAATGCACTGCAACAACGCCTTCAGCAGTCCATGGTCATCACCAATGTGGTAATGCTGACCAAGTCCTGTCAAGCCCCCTTGAACAATGATCTACCTGCCGGGTCTGTGCGGATGTTCACTACGTGCTTTGTACCTATTTTGCAGAAGTATGTTGGCTCCTTGCAGAACCCCTGGGTCACCGAGGGACTGGTGACCCCCATGCAATACATATGGGATCGTGTGATGCAAGACTGGCCACACACATTTGATGAGGACAACGACAAGATCTACCGTTTGGTAAGTGGCCATCCGTTATTGCTACCTACAGCTGACCTTACTACTATCATATCCGCTTTGACAGTGCATGCAAAAAATTTACAATTGGTGCACGCAGTTCAGTAAGGCTGCGTTAGATGCTGTGGTGGCCCACTGGACATCAGATGCCAAGTACTGCAACCCTCAAGTGTGCAAAGATTATGTGGAAGAAGCACTGAGCCCTGGACTGCCATTCATGTATGGCCGTATTGAGCCCCTTGACGACCTGGGCACAATTCAGGTGCATGGTGTTTGTAAACAAGGCAATCTGCTGACACTTTTCATACGTAGATGTCTAAGTCTTTTCTATCCCCGTTCATCCTACAGACCTTTGCAAGTCATCTAGTGGCTCTCACACCAATCGAGAATGATCCGGAACTCTATGAAGGGTTCACTGCCACTCCTCCCTTTGGTGCACTTGTGCTCACAGTAACAGCAGTACAGTGGCCATGGGATTGTGATTCCAGGGGTTGATATTGATACAGTTATTTAGGTGGAGCGGGCATTGCACCTCTATTGCTTGGGTCACAAGGAAGAAAGCACGAAGAAGGGTGATCTATCCTTCTCTGATACACATTGGGGCACAAAAACATCATACTACGTTGAGTCCATTCGTAAGGTACACATAAATAAGTACAACCAGCTCATCGCCGCAGCATGGCCATACTGTGGGGGCCACCGTTGCCTCACTGGGAATCACACTCGCACTATCTCGAACACAGAGGACACGGCAGCATATGGAGATGAGTGTGCCCAGATTATGGTGTCTTCTGACATTGAACCAGAGGTATAATCTATGGTCTTGTTGCTGCAAGTTAGCTAACTAACAATCCTTAGTCAGATGGCATAGTAGATGATGTGGTGGACAATGAGTAACTTGAACCAGAGGTATTCTTTACAATCCTGTCACTGGAATTTGGCAACTGATGACTATTGTGTTATTGTGTCCTCAGTCAGATGCCCTGGCGAACGAGACTTGGCTGCCTTCCACAAAGCTGGAAGATGGATCACTGTACATACATTACAGTACCAATTATACCTACAAGCAGCCCAATTATAGATTTGAATCTGCTATTATTCCGTGTCTGGTGTGATCTGATGCCTGCTGGGAAGTGTCTGGGAGGTGTCTGGGGTGTACCTGGCTGCTGTCTGATGGGAGCTGTGAGCAGACAGAAGAGGCTGGGAAGAACCTGGGATATGTGTCTGGGGTGTATCTGGCCACTGTCTGTGTCCAGACAGATGCCAGACAATAATGCCTGACCCAGAAAGGAACATGCCTGATTTCAGACATGGGTCTGTGACACCTGCATGTTCTGTCCCAGACACTTCAGACACATGTCGAATTGCTGATGCAACTCCTTGACCTCATGTGCTACACTCCTTCGACCAATCCCTTCCCTTCCTCCCCAATTTCTTCAGTCTCATCTTTCTCTAAATGGACCACTGCACCCAAGACTCCTCCATCTCCAGTCTTCCAAAGGCTGGATTTATCCATGTACACTTCCTCGCCTGCGCAGGCTCAACATTTTGCTTCTCATCAGCCCACCCCTAGCTTGGCATCTAGCCCCATCAACCCAATCAACCCTAATGGCCCGATTGGCTCTTTTTCTCCAGGTGAGTTAAGCCTTGATGGCCATGCTCAGTGTGTATATAATGGGTTTATATACAACATTCCTCTTCCTGGCAAAATGGGCCAGCTGTATTTGATTACCGTTGGCCGTTGAGTCGGCATCATTGCTGGATGGTCAACCTGGTCCACTTTTACCTCATGCATTTCTGCTCACCATAACGTTAGGTCAGCCACTTCACCATATGTCGTCAGTGTCAGTCATGCTACATTTTGCAAGGTGGACTCTTTCGGTGCAGGGTTGATGGCAATGTTATGTGCAATTGACAAAAAGGTGGCACGCTGGGTACCATAAACTACAATTTTTGTCCATTTACAATGTAAATTCACATGCTGGTTTTGGTGCTATATGATCTACTTCTGTCGCACATTGCCCGATCTTAGAACACTGTAGAAAACTTGAGAGAAGTTGAGTGACTAAACCTTGTCCCTTCGATGCTAATTAACTCCACACACCTCATTCACATGTCAGCACAGACTTCTCCCCCTGATCTAACCTCGTAGATGCTTATCTCCTTAGAACCACACATTTCCTAACTTGTTGACTGGCAATGCAATCATTGCACATAAAAGATTGGGTGAGGTGAGAATCGGACCACGTATACTGTGCAGCATGTCTAACACAGAGGTTTATTGGGCTATCATCGGAGGCGACAGTCCTGGCGTATATTGAGATTGGTACGTTTGGTTTGCTTAAGACTGTGGCGACTTATCACATACTATAGTACGCTAGTCCACATATCAAATGTGGTTGTTTGACCCTGCCTCTTCTGTTTGCAATCCAATGCATATCCTTAAATGAGGCTAGACGTGTCGTGCAAACACTTCAGAGAATTGTTGCTACATTGCCGCCCAGACCCAACCATGAGCAACTCCTCGCTGCTTTGAACGACTCCTGTGTACACACACTGCTCGACGATAAGGGCGGTTTTCACGCTGTTGTCATTGGAGAACCCCCTGGAGTTCACCACTCAGCATGCATATGCAATTTCTTGGAATTTGATCTGTCCATGTTGACATTTGTCCAGCGAGAGTGCAAGGACTGCTGAAGGGTCATTCCGATGGCTCAACACTAGGCACACAGAATTATTTTGGGAGGCGCTCGCCTTTATCATCGTCAATGGTACCGCTGACCATATGCCACCTTTACTCGATGCAGGAAATATCAACCCCAATCCCCTGCCATCTCCTTCATGTACCATAACTTCAACAGATGTACTTGAGGACATGTTGCATGGACTCAGTATTGGATCCCACTCTTCTTCCCCTTCCCTGGCACCTTCTAGTCTCCCTGCTTCTTCTCCCCCTCCATCTACCAGTCGAGTGGACATTTCTCCTCTTGTCTACAGCCACATCTGCAACCTACGTGGTATCCTTTCCAGCAATTACTACCGGATGTCAACCTCACGGGTGGAAGTTCTAGCGCAACCCCTCGGTGCCCTTGCCACGCAATATCTCATGTCACATGGATATGGCACCTCAGACGTCACTACGATTGTTCAAATTCACCGACAAGCACGTGACAATGACCAGTTTGTCTTGGACTTGGCAAGATGTGGTATGACTATTGCAGAGGCGAAGTTTTTATTGGTTTTGATAGCACAGTACAATCAATAGATACTAATTACCAGTGCCAACTCTCGGTATCAATACCATGTCTGTACTTGAATCCCACTCTCACATTATGCAACTGTTCTCAATCTCTGCTGCGATCAACCCCTTCCTGACGAGTTTTACTATGATTGATAGAACTTCAGCAGAAGGAGGGCATCAATCAATTAGTCAACCCGCTATTACGACACCACCACTTCAATGATCCTTGACAGAAGGATGGGTGGCATTAGTGCTGCCGGTCTGGATGGCTGTGTACCAGTACTGTGTGTGGTTCCCCGATTTGGTGAGTTGTTCTTACTTGTTTGTTGACCGCCCCGTCGCCAACCCATCGCCCAGTGTCCGTTCCCCTGTGAAGTGCTCGACTATTCAAGTATTCTGTGTCAGCATCGACATCTGACCCTCCCGCATGGATACTCTGATAGATTTGTGGGATGACACAGGTGAGTCATCGTACCGTGATCTCTGGTGTGGGCAGATGCGCTGACTCCGTCATGTCTTCCACTTCAATGTTAATACTACATGCTCTGGACGTCTTCTCCATTCATGTCGGTGATTCCGATGGGGATTACAACATTTTCAGTCTATGGGCACCTCATAAGATGCTCTAGTGAGGCCTTGTGCCCACCATTGCCCTCATTGGTAGTCCCTAGGATTTCCTCATCCTGTCTTCAGCTTTCCAGCCCGCTGCTCCTGCACACAAGAAAATTCTGCTACATTCCTCTTCTAAGAAGTCTCTCTGTTTGTAATTGGAACACATTTATTGACTCGTTTGTGGTCCAGAGGAATGCATCAAACTCATTGCAAATCCAAAACACCTGTCCCACCCCCACCCTCATCCCCAGAGCCTGATGATTCAGCAGACACAGTCATCCAAGACCAAGTCAGTGGCGGTCGTCATCATCCTTCCCCTCTGCCCGCCGAGACTCCCACCCGCCTTCATGCCCATATTAAACCAACAATCTGCAATACTGGGCTGGTCCAACAGGCAGAGTATCATAGGGCTCATTTGGCTGACAGTCTGGCCTTGGAGTCCAACCTTCAGCCCCCTTCAGACACCAATGCCCTGGTAAACATTCAGCATGTGCCGCCATTCAGTGGCATGGACTCCAACATCGACCCCATCCACCTCGCTGAGTCTCAGATGCCTGCCCACCCTCTTTCTGGTATTATGCCTCATTTTTTGACACCTTCACCAATTCTCGGTGGGAATGCTATGGAAGAGCATGTCTCGGAGGTCAGGGCCCCTCCAGCTGCACAGTTGAATATTCCTGTTACACACATCATCCCACTGACCCCCATTGATGCTACCTCCTTTTTGGTGGATGCTGATGATAGTGCTGATGCAGGTACTTTGCTTCCAGGTCGAAGCGAACCATCAACACCAACCGCTGGTTGCAGGACTGCCGCAATCAACAGCATCCTCAATGAAGGCTATAACGACCTTGAGGATATCTTGACACAGCTCATCAACAAAACAGCTCTCTCTCTGCAGCAAATAATGGACGGATGGCACAAAAGCAAAGGGCAAGTCATCAATGGGATCAACCATTGGAACCTCTATACAAAATACTTTGCGAAGCATGAAGACCAAAAACGGCAAAGGTTGGGTCTCCCTACTGACGTTCCAGGTAAGTTGATCCATGTCGTCTTATAATCACTTTCCTAACCCATCCCCCAAAGTTACTCCGACTATCCGTGGGGAGCTATACACGAAGTTCAAACAGGAAAACAAGGAAGCTTGGCAAGAAATCCTCAAACTTCATGATTTGCTTGAGAACTCTGAAACCTCGCCTCAAACTATCGCGCACCGTATGCAGTCATTCGGAAGAATAAAAAGGCGGCTGATTAATTTAGTAAGTACATAGACTTTATTTAGAAATGATGCTCATTTTGTCACAGGTCAAAGGCACAGCCGCAAAGCATGGCTTCGAGGCAGCGCTGATCATGTGTGGCAAAGTCGTAAATGAAGATGCATCACTAGGATTTGCTCATACAACTGCTGGAGTGAAAAAGGTAAGATTCACATCTTTGTCAGTTCATACACTCAGTCGGTTTGCAGTTTTTTGAAACTTGCTGCTGGTCCGACGAACATGCCATGATCGGCCACCTCAAAGTGCACATATAGTAAGTATTCAACCTTATTTCTCACTGAGGGGAATCTGACATGACTTCAGCAACCATGTGTCACTCGAAATAGTAAGTGATGCCTTTGACAGTGATGTCTACCACATGAAGGAAGGTCAACCCTTGCCACCCCATGCGATATCAGTGGGTCAGTCAGATGAAGAATTGAATGGATGTGATGGACACATGCCGGAAGGCTCAAGCGATGACATGATGAATGTCGTCAGGGACCGCATCACGAATCTCATTCGTAAGTGGGCACCTTAACAGAGTGATTTTTGTGATTAATGGTAACAGAGGGAGCTGGCGCTGATGTATCCAAGTTCAAGCGTGGCTCGTTTCTGTGGACAACTCTCTTGAACATCTTGGGGTACCAGGGCCTGGTAATACGTGGATGGCCATATCCCGTGTTAATGCCCGGTCAACTATGCAAATCCAATGTGAGAACAAAGGGGATAGCCGATCTCAGCCTTTCTGATCGACGTGAGATTTTTGTGACAAAAGTCCAGAGTAAACGAGACCAAAGTATGTGTCTAAAACATGGTTATAACTTTATTCTAATGTGTGGTCTTCTCTCAGAAGCTCTTTGTGACTCTGAGCTGCCAGTTATTATTGGTGCCCCTCCTCCGGCGGACAGTGGTCATGCAAAAGCCCAGCAGATGTATGTCAACGGTACCATTGATCATGAGGGACCTCCCCACCTCCCACCTAGCAAAGCAGCGACAAGGATCAAGAGAGGTGTAATTCACAAGCCCAAGGCTATTGAAGGCAATGTGATTGCCATCCACAGGATTGATGGCACTCATCAACGTGTTGTCTTTTCCAAGGCTACAAAAGACAACCCTATCATTATTAGTAGTGACAATTCTGCTCGTTCTACCAAAACCAAGGCGGTGCCAAAGAAGAAAAAATCTAAGTACATCTTTGTCTCAGACTTCAGTGATGAGGAGGTGGCCGCTACGATTGACCACGATGCCAATGCCGGAGAGGCTGATATTGGTCTGGTAGCAGCAGAGAACTCATACCAAGAACCTGGGCCAATGCTGAAGCACAAGGCTAACAAGCTCCCAACCACGCGTCCCACCAAAAAACCTGCTCCAGAGCTGAAGCCTGCAAAGACGGCATCAAAGAAAGGCAAGCAATGTGCATCAAGCCATGCTCACAATGGGGAAGACTCAGGCTCCAAGAGCAATTTTCCCGACATGCTAATGACCCAAGGTATGTATTTACATTCAAGTCATGACATTGTCTAATCACTAATGATACTTTAGTGCCAGCCAGACTTGGTGATGGAGCGCCGCCTCCAGAGCCTGATCGTTGTGGTAGCACAGGTAGGTTAACCTCTGGTCTTTTCAACATATACTGATATTCATCCTTACAGATGGTGCAGTTTCGGACCCCTTCTTGGATTTGCCCACAGCTGAGGATTGGACAGTCAACAAAGTTGCTCACAATTTGTAAGTGTTTGCTGGCTCTGATAACTGATGGTCACACCCTCAATGAACACGACCTGTGCTATATTGAGGGTAGGTGATGGTACAGTAGTAGAGTAGTTAAAGGGTAGTTTGCTTATGTAATTAGTGCCAGCGCTATATATATGGGCACTTCTGCTTACATAAGCAGAAGCGCTACTACACTAGTATAGACCACCTAGTGGTCAGCAGTAAAGGGAGATTACTCCCTTTACACCCTCCCCTTATAGAGTCCATCCAAGGACTCTTGTAATGAAGCACGTGGGTTATCTTGCACAGTAGTAAATGGAAGTCACATATATTATAGCGGGAGCGAAAATAATCAACAGAATGTATATCTAACTGACAGAGGTCCGAGGCAAGAAGGGAACAGAAGAGAAAAAACAAAAGGAACAAGTAAAGACGTGACCAGTTGAGGGTCATGATGCCTTTTGGATGAGAGGGTTATGCCTCTCTGATGATGGTAACACGACTGGTTGGCGGCCGTGTCGTTGCATCAGGGCGACTCTTCATTTCAGTGAGAGGGTTGTGCCTCTCAAGATGACCAGTCGCTCCCCAGGTCAGTCCTACATCTGTGATGGACCAGAGTGGTTGATGTCCATCTGGTCCCCCGGGGGGTTCCACAGTGGGCCAGGGTCATCGTCGCCCCAGGAATCCTCACCGAAGCTGTCGTATTCCTCTTCTTCATCAGAGGGCAGCATCTTGCAATGGCTATGATGCTTCTTTTTTTGTTTGGGGGCCAGGTACCCTGCAACTATGTCGATTCCCATGAGGGAGAGGGTATCGCCAGGGTGAGACTCTATGTCTTGGAAGTCGGTTGGCCTCTCCGCTTGTTCCACCCTGTCTTCATAGTATTTGAGGGACCACTTGAGTCCCTCCAGGGCAGTCTCCGCAACTGCGAGCTCCGAGCTTATTTCGACGTCGGGCTCTCGTCCAGCTACATCATCCTGCAGCACCGCTACCACCCACTCATGCAGGTCATCAGCTTCTTGGAAGCTGAAGCCATTCTGGGCGAGGTGCCCAGCGACCACGAATGGAGACGGCACTTTATTGGTCGATTCAGACCAAGGGGATGTGTGACCTGGCATGATTATCCACCCCTCTCGCTCGACAATAGCTCTGTACCGTCCCAGGACCACGAACAGCCACGTGAAGCTGTGGCACCAACCATTACGGTTGGAATCATACTGGAAATGAGGGGCAAAGTACCCCTCGAGGATGAATCCTCTGAGCCTCCGATCAGTCGGGGGCTCTTGGTGCTAGGGGTCAGTCTTTTTATGAACCCCAGCAAATTTCTTCACACAGCTGGCATGACTTAATCGGTGGATGAAGTCGTGCCATTCCGTGATCTCGTCTCCCCAGCTGGGAGCTCCCTTTGGCAGTCCATCATGCCTGTGGGTGGTGCGATTCCTCCATGTTAGGATCAATGGAGGTATGGTCATTGGCAGTGATTGCTGGCTGGAGGACATCACTCCAAATGAGCGAGTGCACGCTTTGGCAGGGGCCAGCACTGATGACAACAAGGCAGCAGGGGGTCGTGCCACCTCAGGAGCACGGAGGAGTGATGACAAGGTGGCAGGCTGTGCCACCTCAGTGGCTGGGGGTAACGATGACGAGGCGACAGAGGGTGGTGCTGCTTCGGGGGCAGGAGGAGGAGGCTGGGATGTGGCCTCAGAGGGTTGCTCCCCTTCTGTGTGGCCGTTTCCTCGCTCAGCCCGTTTCGCCTGCTTGTATTCCTCGCGCTTGCTCTTTCCACGAGCCGAAGCCCACGCAGGGGGGTGCCAGTGCTTAAATGCGTGACTCATCACACTATTTTTGAGGGGCTTGGCCTTTGTACGACGGTCTGTATCCACCATGTATCAATTGAGCCAAGCTATAAATCTTTGCCTGAACTTAGTGTTGGGTGAATTGCTCTCCTCCGACTCCTTCGCTACTCAGGCATAGAACTCATCAAGTTCGGTGGTGGTGTTGAGCAGGCGCACTGCTCCTGGCCATATGGCACCAGTGATCAGGGGTGCGATGCCACGGCGGATGTTTCTGAGGATGTTCTCCCTGTGGGGGTCCTCGAATTGGTACAGACAGTCGTTAAACTGTATGTGCAGGTATTTAGTGCCATCCAGCAGCACGTTGTGAGTCAAAGTGTGGATTTGGGTCGGAGTAATAACCCAAACACAACACCAACAAAGGACTACAAAATGTGCGAGTGGTGGTTTACCTCCACGGTGTCCAGAGAGGATGTGCTGAGGAGGGGGAGAGGGGATCTACACCAACAGGGTGATGCAGACAGAGATGCAGGATACTCCTGGGGTACAGGAGTGATGGAAGACGAAGGGGACAGGGGTCTGGA
>Ga0307518_10000760_pt1 | contig 24256 bp, 11 predicted proteins | sample 25_EM_MG_FD_203889 | JGI IMG/M metagenome (GOLD analysis project Ga0307518, IMG submission 203889) | Populus trichocarpa ectomycorrhiza microbial communities from riparian zone in the Pacific Northwest, United States - 25_EM | ecosystem: Host-associated > Plants > Roots > Unclassified | place...
TAGAGTCAAAAAAATTAATTTTCTTAGCTAAACATGGTTAGAAGTCCAATTCAAAAATCATGTTCTAAAAAAAAAACTAAAAATAGCTTAAAACCCATGTTCTCAATAAACCTAGAAATATCTTAAATATATTTGAAAATATGATCCAACTTATTTTTACAAACGGGGTTATAAAACCCATTTCAAAATCGTTTAATAAATCATTTTAAAATACAAAACATAATCTCGATTAGATTTATTTTTAAATTAAATTTAATATTAATTTGATTAAATTTAGATAATATAAAAAGTTAATTCGTAATTTAATTAACCTGATTAAATTCAGGGAAAACTTCTTAGAAATTAATATGAATAATATTTTTATTTTTCACCTAGCTAATAACACATGATTAGTAATGTGAAGTAGATGAGATGACTGAGATCCCACGTTGGGATCGACGCAACTATTTGACAACTAGTTATTGCAAAATTTATTAGTTCCATATGGCTTAGTTGTGAGTGTGACCCCCACTTAATTAACAATCCACAAACAACATGAAAATACCAAACTACCCATCACTTAATTAAGCTGCCCTTCTACCTAATTCAAGAAACATTTTATTAGCAAGCTTCTGTGGAAGATTTTAATCCCTCTCCCCAAATTAATTTCCAACCATCAAAATTAATACTTTGATGGATGATAATTAAAGGACATTTAATCTCAGATGATCCTATCTACCATCCCTCCACCAATTCTCCTTTTGTTAGCTTTTTTTATTATTATTATTTTTAATGTATTTCCGTCTGCTTTTTAAAAGGTTTTTTTGTTTTTAAAAAATATTAAATTAATATTTTTTTTATATTTTTTATTATTTTATTACTATCATATTAAAAATAATAAAAGTTCAGAAGTCCAACTACATGTCTATCCTTCTTTTCTCAAGAAAATATATATTACACCATTCATTAATCATGAACATACTAAATAAATAAATGAATGAATAAATAAAGAATCTTTAGTTTATTTTCATTCTCTAATATGTTCTTCTATCATTATATACTTTCGTTAAAATTAGCATCATGTGCATTTAATGGATTAATTATACCCTTTAATTTTAGATAAGAAAAATTAATTTTCTTATATGCTAGATGTGATATTTTTAATATATAACCAAGCTTACTTGGATTTGAATCCTTACGCCAAACTTATTTATTTTATATTTTATTGATTTAAAGGGATATTTTTATTCATTTATATTAAAATTACTCACATTTCAATTTTAATAAAAATAATTAAAAAAAAGATATATATAAATAGATATAGAAGAGTATAATTGAGAAACGGAGTAATCTATAATGGTCGTCACTAGTATAATTCAAACAATTTTATGTGTTAATCGAGATTAAATCTTTTTATTATTATTATTATTATTATTATTGTTTTTAAAGATACACCTTCTATATTAATTTAGTTTATTAAGAAAAAATTAACTAAAAAAACACAAGAAGTACCTTCTTAATGACTGGGATTTCCTTCAGAGCTTCAACTACATGTTTGCAAGTATTCTATAGAGCCGAATAATTAATGTATAAGAGTGTGGAAAAACAGCATATCATTATTACTTTATACGATATTTCCTTTCTTCCATTGATTTTGCCACTTTTTTGTAAGGAAAAAGAAAACAATTTCGGTATCATTTGTCGCCTTCAGCTGGACAACCTTGTGCTAATTTCTTGAGGTTTTCAATGATCATAACCAGCTTCGTGTTGAGCCTGTTCACAAAGCACTTGGGCAGCCATCCAGCAGGATCTAACTGCATAAATAGTAATAAAGCAATCAAAGATACATTTCAATATCAACTTTTGAAACTTCCCAGAAAAACACAACAAAATTTATGTATATTGATCAAATATACAATAATAATAGCCAGAAGAAGATTTTTCGTGTATATTCCTGCATAATCTCGAATGTTTCGTGTATAATCCTGCATAATCGCGAAATGACATGTATAAATACCTGGACGACATAGGTGACCATACAGGAATCATCCTCAAGCTTCTCCACCACCCACCCTGACTGCAGCAAAAGTCCTCTGATAGCATTATTTTGCTTTGGATGCAATCCTGCTGCTATCTCTTTTGGCAATGAAGCTACTGCCACCACCTTTACATACATTTTCAGAAGAAATGTGAATAAAATCTGTGAAAACAGCATGAAAACTTGTAAATTGTAACAGTTGAGAGACAAATGGTTACCAGGGTTCCATCTTCCATTGTTTCCCGTCGCTCATATACTATAAACTCTCTGTTTCTAAACAAAGGTTTAGAGTTCTCTCCGAACCTCAGACGGATTATGCTGAGATTATCTTCAAGGTCCTTTATGTATCTAGCTTCCACCAGGTCCTGCTCCCATTGCTACAGCTCCAACAAGTTCAATCAATATTAATGTCACTTTCATCAAAGATTATTAATCTACACACAGTAACTTAACATTTCCAACAGCTACATTTTTAGGCCTAATCAGATCCGGGTGCGATCCGAAATAGCTGTCGTTCTTGCAAAAAAGTAACTGAAGAACCCATATTTTGTCAGGCAGAGAAAAAAAACAGAGACAAAAGTTATCTTTTCAATGATTTGGAATGGAGTCAAATCATATTGATAATTATGATGGTATCGTTTGAGCAATATTCACCGTTCATTCTATATTACCATTGCTAGCAATTTCCAATCATATATTCAGCTCCACAAAATCATAACATGTAAGCTGAAAAACTTAACCTGTATATGATCTTAAAGAGGGACGTTAGAGTAAATGGATTACCTTAGCAGCATCAATGGCATTGGCAACAGTGATGAATTGTTGAGGGGAGACTGATCTGAGCAGCCAACGGCTGCGAAAGGTGTGGAATGATCCAGACCTACGTTTTGATATCTCTACCCCATTGTCTAGATCAGTTAGAATCTTCCATCCATCATTACCAACATTGCCAAACCTATTCGAATCGGAGGCAGACAGCAACTCTTGTATGCAGCTTTCGCTAGCAAAGTGTACGTACCTTCTCAGCGAGTCCTCGCTAATGGACCTACATACATGCAAAACCCAAAATGAAAATTTAGAATCTAATCAGGAAACTAAAATGAATACAGCAGTGCTCGCGTCTAAGTTGATTACAAATTCAGCACTAGTAGTTACCAAGATCGGCTGCAAGGTGTTGGACCGGTACTGTTCATCGGTTCAAGAATTGCTCTTCAAGTCTTATTTTTTCACTTCAAGTAGGAGTATATGTGTATGTGTGGGTGTATATATGCACAGAGGAAAAGAAGAGGTTTAACTTAAAGATTGGCTAGAAAGAGAGACTGAACAGAAGTGTAAAATAAAGCGAAGTGGGCCGAGGTCATTGATGCACATGGATTGCCAGAAGAAACTCCATGATTAGAACTGCACGTCTCTCTCTCTCTTCTTCCTCGCGAGAGAGAGAGAGGTAAAAGATAGATTCTTCCCTTGCAAAAAAGCAGCAAGAAGCAAGGGTGGGGAGTGTCATGCACATGGACTGTTGGTGCCTTTTAAAATCAGCTGAAAGAAAAAGGATGAAAATTAAAGCCAAGATTAATTAAAAGGTCTTAAACTCACTATATCATGATCCAAAACCAAAAAGCATGGCCTGGCCTGGTTTTAGGTGACATCGACCCTACCAAACAAACCCAATAAGTTGTACATCATGTGCCATGACAAAGCTTAAACTTCCAACAACCTGGCCTCAAACTAGTGCTTAGTCTGAGTTTGATATTGTGATAATTTTTTACAATTGCAGTTTAAATTTTTTTTTATAAATCACTGTTCATCACATGCCTCATGGGGATTGCTTGCATGGTGAAAGGCGAATCTTGGTTTCTCGTGGTCCAGAGAAAACGAAATGAAAACATGGTTTCTGCCCATTAACTGACAGAGATTACTGAGATTAAAGAATGGACATGGGTTTCTTGTCATCATAAGGGATGATAATCAGATCGAGGATCACATTCAGCTGTTGTAAAATAAAGAGAAAAGGGATGACCAAAAGGAGGTTATTAAATTATTAATGAAGATCTTCCTGTCTTATCAGTGACAAATCATGAAACAGTGAACATCAATTTTAGCTCTAAAAGCAAACTAAGATTGAGACATTTCATTCCTGAGGAAGCCTTTAGCTTTCAGACTTTCCACCGTTTCTCGTACAGCATCTTCAACTGGAGTGAAGACTAGCCCGAGGTCAATTAATTTCTTGGATGCATCCTTGCAACCTCTCAGACCTGGTTGAGTTTCCCCACTAAACCTGCAAGGGATTTGAGTTAAGAACATGCATTTAAGCAACCAAACAAAAACCTTAATTACAGAAAATGAAAGACAACATGTAAAAATGACTAGAAGTGATGTTAAAATGGTTTAGAATTCAAATGACAACGTCAATATTCAGTTTACTGGATATATAATTCCCACTTGGTTCAGTTTGAAACAAGACAGCCAGGTTGTCCTGTTTCCTAACTGCATCTATGGCCACCTAACCTGCTCTCACTCGCCCAGGGAAACAAGGACTTGACACTTTCATAAAAAATATGACGAGGCTGCTTGTTGAGAAGCACTTTTCTTCGAACTAATCAAAGGCATCCTTCAAATAAAATTACAGTCATATCGGGTTTTGACCGGATCAACTTATTTTATAGAACATATTTTAAATTGCCAGTCATGATAAGAAAACCCATCTGGAGCCTAGACAGATAAGATGCGGGATGAATGCAATCATTGATTTCATTTATGCCATCTTGAGACTCAGATATGCCCTTAAACTTCATCTTTCAAAAGTAGTAGGCCTTGAGAAAAACAAGTTCAATTAGGTATTAATTTATTTTCACCAGCATACACATTTAGCTCCCACAGCCACCTAATTTGTGAAAATATGTATCATACATAAGAAGCTTCAAGGGGGATTCAAACTAGAATATGAATCTTAAAGCTTCAACAAGGTCATTTAGAGAGCACCCAATACAGTGCAAAATACACGCAACAACACCATCAGTTGACATACGTGTTAGGAGGAATCTGTATTCTACAATAACCATCAAGAACCTATATAGTGGAGCATCATGTGATGGGACCGGGTTAAAGTAAGGTGGCAGATTAACTGGCAATTGACAAAAGTAATACATTGTTATGCAATGAAGAAGGGGGAGAATTCTTCCAAATGGACTACAACGCAAAAAAAAAAATAAGGTACATCGCTGATAATATCAGAATGGCAATGGGAGAAGCTTCCAAATCTGTGCAAAAAAACAGAATAACTTGGCAATAAAATAGATGGGGGCAATATGACAAGATCAGCTTTTGAGGGAGTTTGATAATTGAGTAGCTAAAGTAAATCTCATGTCCACCAGCGCTCCACATGCAGTGTGGACCAGCCACTGCTTTCCATAAGGTCATCCCGCTACAAGGACACCAACTAATGTACTATTGCCTTACTTTTCTAATTCTTATCTCTTTTGAATTGTCCCCTATCCTTTTATTTTGCCATCATCAGAAACAGAAGTCAAGTTTTCCATTCTGCCAATGGCTGCCCACTATCCTTGGAAATACAGACGGATGGTGGCAAAGTTTATCCAAGATATTGCCAGAAGACTAATTAAAGTCCCACTCGGAGAGGTGCTAAATGTTCCTTCAAAGTCTTCTCCACTAGTCATCATTACAACTATTGCCACCACCTCCACAATCCCTCCACCAACATTTAAGAAAACGAATATACTGAAGTACAAATCTATCAAGAATTACGAAACCTTCATCATGTTGTCCAAGGGAAATTTATAGTGACATTAAAGATAAGATTGTCAATCCCAATTCAAATCCAGTAGGAATATGAATATTATCCTGCCTACAGACCTTTTGATGGATAACGCTAATCTTTCCTCTAAACAGCTACCAAAATCTGGATTAGTTCAGCCATCAAACAGGAAATTGGGAACGGAATTTAGACAAAAACAAATGTATGTGAAGAATGGCAAAGAACATGAGCAATAATCTACCTTTTCTGTTATATAGTCTTAATTATATCCATCTCTGTGAGACCAAAATTTTTTGCCAAATACAACCCTAAGTCAGCCCAAACCTAATCTAAGTTAGCTTAGGTATATAAGAAAAAGTTGCAAGATAATTGTTTTTCGACCCTCCCCTTATAAAACTAAAGATTTCAAGTTTTAATCTTGAATTTTTTTGTTTAAGAAAGGTGGAAGTAGCAAATATATGGTTCCCTTTCATATTACTTTCAATTATGATTTGTTTATGAAAAAATTAAAGAAGATATTAGAGTTTATAAAGATTTAAAATGAATAAAAATTGGAGTTAAATGACTGATTTTGGATGTGTTGTTAAAAATAAGGATTTGGTAATTGATTTGTTATGGGTTAAGAAATTTGTTTAAATCTTGCTAGAAAATCTGGACAGATTGGTCATGAGGTTGAAGATGATGAAATTTTATTTTGGTTCTTGATTTATAAAAATTACAGTTTAGTCCCTAAACTCTAGAAAATTATAATTTGACCCCTTAAAAAATTCTGGGCAGTATTCTTACGAGGTTAAGGATGATGGATCTCAGTTTGATAATTGATTTGTGTGATTTTCAGTTTAGTCTCTCCATTTTAGAGATTTACAATTTAGTCCCTGAACTTTAGAAAAATTACAATTTGATCCTGGATTGTAAATTGAGATTCTGGACAGAATTGGATTATGGGTGAAATTTCGGTATGGTTATGTAATTCTGACATTTACAGTTTGATCATCTAATTCTAGTAAAATTATGTTTTGGTCCATGATTTCTAAACAATTTCGTAAACCCGTAATCAAAAGGGCATTTAGCAAGTGGGAATCGCAAGAAAGGAAAGTCAAGAAAGCAAGGCAGCCTACAAGTACAAACCTGTGAAGAGGAAACTCGGGGAAGAGTCTGGAAACCGTCGCAGCAAAATCACCAAACTGGTAGATTCCATTGGTGCAAAGATATCTACCAGAAGCAGTAGGGGTCTCAAATAACAAAACCTGTGCCCTTGCCACATCTCTTACATGCACAGCTCCCAGCCAGTGGTATTCCTGAGTGTCTCTTGATCCTTGCAACAGTTGCTGTAACACAGCACAGCTAGCGTTCAATGCAGGCTGCAAGAGAGGGCCAAGGCACGTCGCAGGATGGATTGCCACCACATCCATTCCATTCCTCCCTGCAAACTCCCATGCTGCTTTCTCTGCCAGTGTCTTTGACACCGGATACCATTTCTGCCATAATGCAATGCCCCGAGACAAGATTGTTTTTATACAGAAATAAAAATCAGTATCAAATTTACTACCGCACCTACATAATCTAAAACGCTAAATCTAAATTACCTGGCGAGACTTGCAGTAATCAAGATCAGTCCAGGACGACTCATCAAACACCTTCTCCCTCGGCCACGACGGATTAGGAACCAAAGCCGATATAGAGGACGTCACAACCACGCGCCTAACCTTGAACTTCTTAGCAGCCTCAAGAACATTAAGAGTGCCTTGCACCGCAGGCATCACAAGTTCCTCTTGTGGGTCCTTTGGGTCCTCTAGAGTACAGGGAGATGCAACGTGGAAAACCCCTTGGCAGCCTTCCACGGCCTTACAAATGGCGTCGTGGTCAAGCACGTCGGCTTCGAAAACCTCCAGACTTACGCTAGCATCGGTGGCACCGGGGATTTCGAAGAGATGAGATGGGTCAGAGCCTGGGTATACAGAGGCGTGGATTTTGGTGTAGCCTTGGTCTAATAAGGTACGAACCAGCCATGAGCCAATGAACCCGTTGGCTCCAGTCACACACACTGCTTCCTTTTGCTTGGCCATTGATTGAGTCTGTGCCTGCCTTTTCTTAGCTGAATTTTTTAGTCATGAAAAATGGATTTTGGATAGGATTAATGTCTTCTTGTTTTAAAGTGTTGTGGTTGTTTGAGGAAACTACCTTTACTACGTAGGATAAGATCAAGATTATCACAATAATATCCGATCCTTCCTTTGCTCACCTAACGAAACTAACTCTTCTTTTCGGCATTTTATCAAGCACCTTCTAGTCAATGTCGAGAGACACACACATCTTTTTTTTTTTTTTTTTAGTTTTTTAGTTTAACGTGGGTGTCCGGGCCAGCTTGCGCGCACCTCGACTAATCCCACGGGCCCTGAAGTTAACGACCATATAAGCCTCTAGTGGCCATTATATGAGCAACCACATGACTTGAACCTGAGACTACAGAGGGAGCAAACTTTTTGGTCTCAAACTCTTATTATTGGGTCACCATTTAGATGGTTGAGACACACACATCTTGTTTATTCGTGTCTTGGTTGCTTAAGAATAATAAAAAAAAAAAACGATGATGACACTAATAATAATTCATGAGTGATTGTTCATTAAAAACATAATAATAATATTTTCTCTAAACAATATAACGATGACAGCAGCAGCAATAATAATAATAATAATAATAAATTTCTTTGCGTAAAATAGTAATAATAAAAAGAAAGGAGGAAACATAGAGAAGTTGTGGGGGCCCATATCGGGCTTCGTAGCTTGCTTGCTAACTGGATAAATCCAGATTCGAGCAGGCTTATCTTTTAGGCCCATATAAATAATTATTTTCAGCATAAACTTGTGCACAGGTTATTTATTACTGCACATCAACAATGATAAATAATGCATAAAAAGGGTCCATTATTTATTACTTTTATGATTTTGATTCGTTACAAGTGACAACGATTATCCATGTTTTTCTTTTCTTTCTTTTGGTTTATTTTCCTTCTTTTTTCTTTCATTGTCATTTCTTTTTTGTGTGAAGAATAAAGCATAACAGCAGAGATCAGAGGAGGCTATGAGCGTTTATTTGTTCATGGACTAAAATGTAAATTCTTGAAATTAAGGAACTAAACTGAAAATATTCCAAATCAATTATCAAAATAAGATTCATTATCCTTAACCTCATAATAACACCGTCAAGAATCTTAAAATATATTTGGGGGTTAAATTATAGTTTTTTCAAAGTTTAGAGATTAAACTGTAATTTTCATAAATCAAGGAACCAAAATAAAATTTCATCATCTTCAACCTCAAGACCATTCTGTTCAGATTTCCCAGCAAGGTTGAAATGAATTTCTTAACCTATAAAAATCAATTTAAACAAATCAACTCACAAATCCTTATTTCTAACAACATACTAATCAATCACCTAACATTAAACTCTTCATAATCATAGATCAATCTTAACAACATAAATTTTAAATACTTATAAATCCTAATCTCTTCTTTAATCATTCCATAAACAAACTATAATCGAAAGTAATATGAAAGAGAACCACTTACTTACCACTTTCACATTTATTGAACAAAAAATTGAAGATCAAAAACTAAAATTTTTTGTTTGATGAAGGAAGGGTCATGACGGCCACAACAATTAAAAAAGAAAAAAAAATACAATTTTCTTATAACTTTTTTCTATATACTTAAGTTAATTTATGTTGGGTTTAAGTTAATTTGAACTTGAATTTAGACTAAAAGTTTGGATCTTACACTAATAGTGTTAGTTCTAGTGCTAGTGCTTGGTTGTTATGCATCATAATCGAATAGTGTTGTTCTCATCTGTACTGTGACCATATCTTCAAGCAGTTGATAATCAATAACCTGGGAGAGCTAGTTAGCGACTCTTCACTTCAAATCCAGATATGTTCAAGCAGTGCCGACATAGTTTTCACAGGCGAGTCTTGAGCCGATGCATGGACTGAGGAAGAAGAGTGTTTTAGGGAAATAAGATCTCGATTGGCTCCATATTAGAGGTGGAGGCAGACAGTTACCTCTGCTAGACAGCTCAAGGCCCAACAAACCTCCTCGTATTGCCAAAATGGAGGCCTATAGTGAGATGAGATGCCTCGTGGGATGGAATCACACTTTGATAATTCAAGATTTTGAATTCTTTTAGAATGACTTTTGACTTTGAGCTATATATATAGTATAAGTTATAATTCATAAATAGATAAATTAAAAGTTTAAAATTTTTATTAAGTCAAAACATTAATTAAATTTTGTAATAATTTTTTTAATTAAGTAAAAAAAATAATTTGTAAGATCCATATCAAACATGACTTTTGCTTAGCTGACGACGTTCGTGGCTACACGTTAATTCCAAGTCAACCATATTCTTTGTCTCTTGCTCTTTTTCCAGTTGAGGGGACTTCATCAATTTAATCTATCGAAATACTTGAATTTTAATGATTGCAGGTGAACCATTAATCGTTGCTAATTGCTGCAAGTTACGTAATATATATATATATATATATATGGTTTACTCATATTTGATCCCAATACTCTTTCATTTTTTTTTTTGTTAGAATCTTGTACTTTTTTTTATTAATTGAGTCCCTCCATTATTTACTTTGTTTTGTAAAGGTCCTTCCATTAATTATAATGCTATGAGTTATAATTATATAATTAAAAAAATAAGAAATAAAACATAAACATGTAAAAATTAATTTACTATAATTAATTTGGTTTGTTCAGGTTATTCTTTTTGTTAGTTTACTTAGTTTAATTTTCACCTCAAGTGAGAAAATTTAAATAATGAAAGTGTTTGCGAATGTAGTTACTTTTCAAAATACTTTTCACTCAGAAATATATTAAAATAATATATATTTTTTTATTTTTTAAAAAGAAATCGTTAAAAATTAAACTCATTAAAAGCAACTCAATCAATATATGTTTAAAAAAAAGAGGCTTCAATCAAAAAATTAAAAAAATATATTTACCAAATCATGATCCTAATTTAATTTTAAAAGAAGTGTTATTGTACCGTGTAAACATATTCAATAATATGAGATTCAAAATTGATATTTTGACACTTAAAAAAATTTGGCCAAAACTTAGAAGCCAAGAATATACATTAGCAACCTAGAAAAATACCAACAATCATATTTGGAAAATTTCAAATCTATCATATTTCACAAAAAAAATATATCATCCAATAACATTAACAAATAACTCAAAGTAAGATAAAATAAGAAAAAACAACATTTTCATGCATTAATCAAAATCAAAACTAAAAATATTATAACACCAAAACAAGTTCATAAACATCTTTAAACATGTAAAACAAGCTACAAGTGTGTCTCATGGACATCACTTACTAGGTTAGAGGAAGTTTATACCTTCAAACCTCACTAATGGTTGCTGCCCTTTATGCTTTTCTTTTGCAAAGTTTAGCTTTACCACACTTGAAGTTTAAGAAATCCTTGTACTAGGCTTTTAAATCTTCACACTTAGCTGAAAGCTCTGTACCTCACTGATTATGCAATAGTGGTTTTGCAACAAACTTGGTTTTGAAGATTTTGGTGGTTTTGCTAAACTTGGAAGGTAATGAGATGTTTCTAGCCTTTTGATCTTGAGAGAAACATGATCAACCTTAGATAATAACTCTCTAAGAAGGTTTGAAGTGTGAACACACAAAAGAAATCAATGGTTTTACACAATGGGTAGACCATTTTCGAGGCATCGCCGAAGCGACTCTGATGTAAACATCATTAGAGACCACATGAAGTTGGTAGAGAAGGTGCACACCTTTCGTTTGGATCCAACCTTGCTCAATCTAGAGGTTTGTAGCTTCACATTTATTCATTTGAAGATGCTAACTCGATTAGCCCAAAACCGCCCAAAGAAAAAGATGAATAGTGGGCAGACAACATGTCGTCTACCTTCTATTCCAAATGGTGCGTTTTGAACATGAACCAAACAACTTGTCATCTAGGTTAGCTACCAAGAAATTAGGGTTTTTAATTTGGGATTTGGCCAAAATTTAATTTAGTTCGTACACTCTTAAATCTTCTTGATTATATCTTTAATTACCCTTTAATTTTTAATTTTATACAATTTTGTCCTTGATAAATTCAATTATCAACCCCAAAGTTCAGCTTTTTTATATTTTACTGCTTGTTTTTTTTATTTATGTATATTAACCCTCAATTGACCATTTTTCTTTCAATTTTCTCCAATTTGGCCATTGATTTTGCCAATTTCAGTCCCTAAAGTCACGCACCCTTTACAAACTGGTCATTAGTTTTGAATTTCTTCAATCATGTCCCTAATTGCATATCAAAATTCAATATTTATGCAACTAAGCCTCTGATTTGACCAAATTAGGTTTTTAAAATTACAATTTAACCCTCAAACTTCAATTTCTTCAATTAAAACATAAATTGAACTTAAAAAATAATTTTTCTTGCACTTAAGCCCTCAATAATTTCAATTAAACCCTAAAAAAATTCAATTTGAGTCTATAAACATCCAATTTTGAATTTTCCTTCCCAAATTCAATTTTCGAATTCAATGGGCCTTCACCAGTCCATATTGGACTGTCAATTTTTCTAACCTTGTATATTTTGATCTTCCTAAACTAGTATTTAGCAATTTTCTGAGTGTTCTTTATGTTCTCTCCACTTATATATTTTTTCAGTTTTTTTTCAGTTTTTTTTTGTTTTTTTTTCTGATTTTTTTTCTCCTTTTTAATTTTTTTGCATATTTATATGGGCCTCTAAAATGGATAACAACAGATGGCCTCTCTTTACAATACTTTTAGAGCTAAGACTTGTGAAGTGTTTTGTGTAGTAAGTTTGTAAAGACTAACAGACTATTCTCCAAACTTTAATTTAATTGACCTAAAACTCTGTTTTTGCAGCGATCTCCTTCAACCATAATTATGATTCAATTGTTTCTACAGAAGATGAATTATGTCATCTTGACAACTTTGTTTTCAGCACAGTTGACCTGAAATCCTAAAGCTCAATCATTTTCTTCAACTAGAACTCTAGTTTCAACTGTTCTTATTTAGAAAAGAGTTATGTTATCTCAACAACCTTTGTTTATAGTTTTGTCGACCTAAAATCATGAATGTCAGTGATTCCCTTCAAGTAGAACCTTGTTTGTACAGTTACTAGGAGAACGGTATTCTTACAACTCTTCTCCTATACAAATTTTTTTTCCTGGTAAAATCCTATCATCTTAACTATTCTTGTTTTCAGCTCAGTTAACCTAAAATCCTACATTTTGGCAATTCTCTTAAACTAAAACCTTGGTTTTGTAACTGTTAGAAGAGCCGTATTCTCACAATTATTCTCTCGTGCAACTATTTTCTGGTAGAGTCCTTGGTTTTATTGTCTAAACTTTTCAGTGGTATCCTTTTTTTTGTCTTATCTTTTGTTGGATGGGGTCTCCAACCATGTGAAATTCTAATCTTTACCACATATTTTTCCTGCAAAGTTAGTATTATGCAAAGTCAAAATGCATGCATTTTTACTTATTTTGGAATCATAGGTCCCCCTTTCTTTGGTTTTCTATGAGTTTTTCTTTCTGATGTGAGCTCGTTTGTTTGCTCGAATTTGTCTTTTTGAGCTAGGATTTGTTTTCTATGCTGCATTTCTTACCCACTTCATTCTTAGAAAGAAGACTCTAACTTTTATTTCTTATGGGGCCCTTTCTTGCTCCACTAAATAAGTGATTTGACATTGTTTTTCATAATATTTTTATCAATGCTTTAATTACCTTTTCATTTTAAAGGATTTTTGGTTTTGTTTCAACATCAAAATCCTTTTTTCCAAGAAGAAATCTTTAAAAGATTTTATTTTGATCATGAAAACTGAAACTTTCATGTATACATCAAAACTATATTTCAAGCAATTCTCTTGAAGGTTTTATCACTTTCAGAGTGTGGGTTATCTTAGGTCAGACTTTTACTGGAAGTGGTCTTCTATTTCAATTTGCAAAGAGGTTTCAAGTATTTACTTGAAAATCTGTATAGAATCAAAGTTTATATTAATTCTTAAGACATCTTCTTAAGTCAAGTTTTTTAACATGTGTGACGACGACTTGATAATTAGAATTTATTATCATGTCAAAGTTTAAAACCATGTCATTAACTTAAGTTTTTTTGTATTATTATTAAGATGGATCCGTTGATAATTTTTATGAAATATATTAATGGAATTATATATTATTTTATAAACCAAATTGTGATGTTTTTTCACTTTTAACATTAATAAAAAAAAAACACTTCATAAAACACACTAACACATTCTTGAAAAGAGAAATTAAAAACAATAATATTAAACTCTTGTTCTTGACAAACTCTTTTGTGGCAATAAGTGAAGAAAAAACAAAACCATAGCATCTCGTTTGACGCACAAAGATGATATTTTAGCTCTTAGGAACATTTCACATCATAATAACTAATGACATGTCTTGTATTGGTCATATTATTTTTCTACCCTAATCCATAGGGAACGTCCTGCCACTCCACATTGTAGCAAACATTAACTCCAGCCCTAACCTCTTTGACAGATCAGATGTACAACACACACACACATATATAAGAGTATAAAGTATATATTTATCGATTAATAAAAAAGTTCCTCATTTTGTTTGGAAATTTTTTTTTTTAATTATATATAAGGAAATTGTTAAACCAATTTCATAGCATAGACTAGGTCTCATTCTAATCAGATTTCTAGTAAATCATTTACAGCGAGACTAGTACTATACAACTAGCTAGGAGATTTGTCTATAAATAATTATTCTTCAGAGAGTGCGTAGTAGTTAACGCTCTTGCGTCAAAATTGGTAGAAATTATGCTTCGATGAAGTCATCTTTGTCACAAAGTCTAAGAATCACGACCCTATAACAAGAACCTAGCAAGTTGAGATCAAACTCCCCTCACTAAATGCCTTCAAATCTTGATTATTAATTTAAAATCTGGCAAATTTCTTAACTTAATTGGTTATTAATTATCAAGGCCCTATAGATAACTTGGTTGTAAAATCTGGCAAAGATTTTTGAAGTCCCATAGTACTGTTGAAGTTCAAGTACGGCTTGAACGTGATTTAAATTAACCAAACTAAGAAATAATGCCAACTTTTTCTTTCTGATAAGCCATTCATATGAATAAACATAACACCAAATTTCAAAAGAAAAACCAAACAGTGCCGTCTTCCTTGTCAACTCAGCTACCTCTCTAGCGAGACCTAACCATTCTAGGTATGCCTTTTGATTCCACTCATCTGCTTAGTATTCCAATCGGGAAACATAAAAATTAGAAGAAAAATAAAAATTAGCAAATGCATTACACGTGACAACATTCCAAACATTTGGGCATGGCCCAAGCTGCGACCTCCTAGACATTTGGACAGGCTGAATATATAGCTATAAAATCATGGTTGCTTAGCCCTAAACTACTATAATCTAGGTATTTCAAGCCCTGTTCTGTCCAAATAATAAATTATGAATGTTAAAACCCCAAACTTTCCATCCCAAACTACCAAACTATCACAAGAATATGGAAGAAGGAAATAATTAAACTTATATACAAAATATATATATATATAAACGATATTAATGGTGTGAATTAATTTCACGTGCATATATAGTAGTAGGCAATATTGTGTGTATATGCAAATATGCTACCGACCATATTGTAATTTAGTATAATTCACATGCACAATGAAGATAGCTAGCTTGCTTGCTAGGGACAGAGTATTATGATTGGTGGATATTGTATCAGTGCATTTAGGGTTGTCAACTTCTTTGCAGAGGTTGTAAAGGAAGACGATGATTCACGAGAGAACTGCTTCCCATATTATTAACTGTGAGAGAAAATATGGGTCTGGGAACGTACAAATTTAGGTCCCAGGAAATGAAAGAAAAGGAGGGTACTTTTAGTTTAGGGCATACCCGTCAACAACTCCACCTCCAAGCCCTAGCTAGCTATAAATTAAAAACATTAATAAATGAAAAAGGGCAGATGGTCAAGTGAGGGTCCAGGGTCCTGGTATGGTCAGAAAGTCAACTTTTTTACTCTAATTAAATCCAACGGTGATGGTGGACCCTCCAATGTTGTTATGTGATTTGTGATCATGCCCTGTCAAGTCACATATCTGGCCATATATATCTTTGATTTCTTTTTTTCTCTTCATTTTTTTGTCCTCATAAATTATTTGGATTGGATAGCACAATTACTATCTTACGATCCAGAGTCACGTTACTAAAATCTTCACTCACTCATGATCATCAATACATGTATATGGTCACATAATTGATAACTCATATTGATGGTGACATTGCCATATTGCAAGTTAAAATAAAGAGTCGGCAAAATTATAAATGTATGATGTTCAACCAAATACAAATTAATGTTGTGTGGTGTTCTAGAATAGAAAAAGGTTAGGTACAGAAAAGATAAAAATGTGTAGAGTTGAAGAGATATAAATAATAAATATATAAAAAAAACATGCTTAGTTGAAGAGAAAAAAATAGAGACAAAATAAATATATTTTTGAAATAATTTAAAATGATTTTTTATAAATATAGAGAGATATATTTATTCCATTGTTCCTGACTTTTCTATCTTGAATTGGCAACCAAATGTTACCAATGTGTATGCTTCAACATCAAATTACAAGTTGTACTATAATATTTATAACTTATTATTGTGTTTCTGTTTCAATGTGGTAATAGTCTGACCACATGACATCTGGTTCAAATTGGTGGGATCCTTGTATATTAGGGTTTTTGTAGCGGTTGAGATTGTGATAGCTCATTACAATAAATACCAAACTTTCACATATTTAGTATCATATGTCATTACCAAACTTCACCATATATATATATATATATATGTGATGATCTCTATGCACTTGTCTTTCAAATTCAATAGCAATTTTCAAAATAATTAAGTTGATAATCTTTTAGATAGTAAGAAAAATAATATTTCCTTTAATTAGTTTGACATTAGTTGGATGCATGAAAATTGTTGTGCAAAGAAATGCTAACAAGAGCAAGAACAAAATTAAATGAAGCTAGGCAATTATGATTTAAGAGGAATCAAATGTTTGACATCGGCATATCAAAATTATAAAAAAATACCTAAAAAATATCAATTCAATGTTTTTTTTAATAAAAAACAATTTGAACCATAAAACAAACACTCCTTTAAGATTTTAAAAATATTATGATAAAATAATATTAGAGAATAAAATTGAAATTGGTGATAGAAAATCATTGCTCTACATTATATTTTAAAAAATGAAAATATTGATGAATATTAGGCTGGGCGAAGCTATGTTCATTTTGTAGTTTATGATGAAATGGACCTCCTAATGAATGATAATTTTGAGAAAGTATCTCACCATAAAAACTTCAACTTTTAGACAAGGTCTATAAGCGTGTTTGGGTTAGCTGTTGTGTTTACATTTAGTGATAGGGCCCCATACTAAAAGTAAAAAAAGAAACAGTACAAGCATGAAAATAATGCATTTGATGCATGAATTTTGTGTTGTTAAGGGTTGTACTGTTAGGTTTTTCATAACACATACACGTAGCGAAAACAATAAATTTAAAATTTTTCAAGAGTCTCCATAGATCTTATTCGATAGATTTATTTAGAGTTTATTAGAAGATTACCTGAAGATCAAATGTTCTTTTCAGTTTTGAATATTTGCTTCAAAATTAGGTTGTTACAAGCCATAAGTAATCCAAATATCCAGCCTCTAACAGTAATTCATATGAACCACCAATGAGAAACTTTCTAGATCCTTTTTGGAGAGAGAGATTTTTATACCTTAGAGTGTTAACTCTTTTTTTTTTTTTGTATTTTAGGTGTTTCTGTACTGTACTTTATCACATTCTCTTAGAAAATAAGAGGCATAATATTTTATTTATAAAAAAATTTAAAAACTCTATAAATGATAAAATATCAATTTGCCCCTTAAATAATATCACATATATATTATTTTAGACTAATTTTAGAAATTTACTCAATCAAGTCTTTACTTGATTGTTTTTATGTCTAGAATTGTAATATCTTATATTAATTACATTCTAGTCTTGAATTTCTAAAATTTATTTACAATTTAGTTACACTTTATTAATCATATCATTTTAATTTCTAATAAATATTTTTTATGTGTGTGATCCATTAGGTTCTCTAATAAGTTGGCTCAAATATAAATCATAATTTTAAATAAAATAAGATTAAATAAATTAAACAATTTAATTTATTATCAATTCATAATTAATTAACTTATATTTGAAAATCAAGTGCAATCTAACAATCTGTCATGATCCTTTAAATATTAGAAAAGTTATAAGTGGTTGACTTAACCTTTCAGTGACTAGTTTCTTAGCGTAATTTCTTTCATTAAGAATGTTCTGATTTAGACATTATAGCACGAAGTATGTATGTTTTTTCAAATCATGTTAGTTCTAAACATTATAGTCATTGATTCTTTAAATAAAATTTTAAAACTCTTTTAAAAACTCATTCAATCTTAACCAAGGATTTCACAATCAATACTATTAGAGAATAGATAAAATATTTTCTCTAATTCACCTAAGATGATGAATCATCTCTTGATTACTTAAATATCTTCATATAATTTATGTTATATCCAATATCTACCTGTTTATTACTCTTGATTAGGAAAACATATAGTCAAGATCAAAGTATAACACTCTCTATATAAGACAACTTTGTGATCTCAAGTCTAAGGATACATAACTGTTACATAAGTCTTTCCATATACATAGGTGATCTCTACATATGGAATTCTCTTGCGGGTAAGTTTAGTATGCATGTCATTTGATAAGCACCTACATATTAGTTTTAGATATCCCTCATACCTCAGTTTATGACAACAATTGCTTCTTTTTTTTTATAAAAAAAAGAACATAATATGTATCGGTTTCAACAACTCTAATTAATATACAGTCTTAATATAACATTAACCAAGAATGTTTAGGTGTAGTGCTTTGATGCAATAAGAATCTCATAATTATAACAACTTTATAATTTTCTTTGCAAAGTATTTTTATCTCATTAACTTTATCTTTACTCTAGATTCATAAATTAAACATTAGATTCATTATTAAAATATAAATAAATATTAAAGATAAAGAAAGCATTTATTAATAATAAATATGTTGTACATGAATAAAATTAGTGCTACGTGTAACCAATTGATTGGCTACATGGCATATTTAATAGCATGTACACCACAACAAACACAAACCCAATCACTAACCCAAACGAACCCTATATCTAGTACCTCTAGATAAGGTTTATATAAAAAACAACAATACAAAGTCATATAAAAAGTTAAGAATGGAACACCAACCTTAAGTATTTTAAATAAATCTTAAACTCAACTATCAAATTTAGTATTCTAACATACCCCTTCAGGTTAAAAATAAATAAAATTAGTAAGATTTGAACCCGTGACTATTGAATCATTAAAACTCTAATATCATGTCAATGAATATTATCAAACCAAAAGGTTAAAATGGACATAGTTTAACATTGTTATTTAACAAATCCAGATTTTTTAGATGAAATATCTCATTAAAATTTACCCTTTATTTAATAATCATCCACTTGTCAAGGAAAAAAGAAAAAGAACAATATAAATACACACTCTTGCTGATTTATATAAGCTAACTATTGTTATTTCTATACTAAAAAAAAATTGAGAATTATTGTGTAACTTCATTATTTATATGAACAGTGAAGGTCCTTCTTCTTTTTCTTCTAATTCATCTCTTTTTTTTCTTTTTCCATTTTCCCTTTTTTATTTCAATTTGGTTCTTTTTCTCAATTTCATTATCAAACTTTTTTAACATTCATCCGGGTTGTTTTTGAATCGACCAAGGCGACTAAATCACATCAGAGCAACTCTTACACTGTTTAATTTTAAACTCAAGCTAAACAATGAGGTGAGTCAATAGGTTTTTTTCTTATCAATTCATCCCTTTTCTTCTCAATTTTATACTCAATGTTTTTTACGAGTTCGCTTATTTGTCTTGAGACCAACCAAGTCAACTAGATTATGTTAAAACAACTCATATACGGTTTAATTTTAAACCTAGTCTAAGTAAGAAGGTGGGTAGAAAGATTTTTTTATGTCAATTTCATCTTCTTCTTTTTTTACTTCTTAATTTCACCCTCAAACTTTTTTTACTTGTTAGCTAGAATGCCTTTGAACCGACTAAGTTGATTGGGTCATATCGAGACAACTCTTATATGTTTAATTTTAAATCTGATTTAGATAAGGAATCGGATCAGGAGGTTTTTTAACATTGACCCATTAGGGCAAGTTTAATAAAAATACAAAATAGTTCTCGATGGCCAGAATAGTTTTTGATAATTAAAAAAATTGACGGCCAATAAACTAATCAAGGACTGTTCATGGAGGGGATGCCGTTAGATGTGAGTCATGGTTTATAATGTATTTGCATCATAACGGAGTATGATTTAGCATGAAAGCTTTTAGTAAGAGAGCATGTCACGATCATACACGCAAGCAATCACTTGCATGCATATCTCAGTACATAACAAGACTATGAATCAAGGCTATGGTTGATATATATTGACTAATAAAAAAAAAAAAAAAAAAAAAAAGTGAAATTCTTAGCTAATTCACACTTGCAAGAGACAAAATAAGATGAATATCAAAATCAAATAATTAATGTAAAAATCTTCCAAACACTTTATGATCAATTAACTCATTGAAAATAGACAAAAGTGTCCATCTCCATTTTCGTCGAGAATCACATGAGTATGTGGTATGTATAGCCCTTATCTACATAAATTGGGTGGATTCAACTCATCCACTCCACTCTTCATTCTAAAAAGCTACGGTTTGTTTTTATTTTTCCTGGGCTACGAGATATTTATCGATGACGTTTCTTTCTTTTTTTCTTTTTGACGTCGAGAGTTATGGGAGAATTGTTGAAGACGAGCTAACCCCAACAGCAATAAGGACTGATCAGCTGTATGAGTATCCTCACATCACAAGATTGTTTGGGCGGTTAATGAAAGAACAATCTCTATAAAGAAGTCTAAATGGTCGGTGTTCTTTAGCCTCCTTTCATTTGAATTTGTTGCGTTTAGTATCATATAAGATTTTACTTTCAGTTTTTATCCCAAAAAAAATCCAATATAAAGTTATTTAACAAAATTATCTAGTACAATCAAAATTATCGACAGAAAAATATCCATCGATAATTTCTAATTATTATAATGACAGAATATCTCGTTTAAAAATTATTGAATATAATAACAATGAAATCATTTTCATTGATGGTAAATACCAACATAATTAAATAATTAAAAAAATAAAATAATAAAATAATTTTTTATCAGCCAGAAATCCCTTTTCTCCATAATTATCTTTTTGAATTCTGTCGGTAATATTCACAAACAAATTTGCCGATAGATATTGGTCGGCCCCTTTTTAAATACTAACTAAAATAATTTGTCGCAATATCCATTAATATAAAAATTACAAGATATTTCCTGACTAAATGTATCCATCAATACATCCGTTGATGATTTTTATACCGACATAATTAGCTTGTTTATACTGACATAATATTTCATTGGTGTTTTGAAATTTTTTAATTATATTTTTAGATCTGAATCCATGGACGAACAAGAAAAAACCTAGCAAACTGAAACATCCTAATAATCAAAGAAAAGGAAAATAAAAGCTATTCCCATGATAGCAGCCAGCTTCTCAATTATTATGTTTTCAACAATTTTAAAGATTATTTAGAATACATCATAAATTTACTAAATTATTCAATACATACATGGTTAGAATCTTTGAACTATTGTTGTACTATACTGATTGACTCTCACTGCGTCACATGATAATTGAACGTTCAAAAAGATGAATGGGCATGGCATAAAAGGCCAAGAGAGAGGGTTGACGACCGCCAATTTGGTCCAGGCCACGAGAACCAAGTGGCTATGGTGGGGTTTATGTATCCATTCTCATAGACCACAGAGCTAGCTAGCTTCTAGGCATGGAATTTGGGTTTGAAGATATAATTTTTTTAGCAGAAGCCGAGGTCTGACTTGCTCTCAGCTCGAATATTGCAAATTCCTAGCAGTTAAAGACCTCACTGCGGCCTCCATCTCCATTTTACACCATCAATCTTTATATCAGTGGGTTAATTAATCCATACTATACATTATATTTCTAATAGCCCGGGTTAATTATTATTGCACATATAAAAATTATATTGTGCACCTCCTTGAGTCATTAACTTCTTGCATAAGATGGAATAATAATATTTATTTATTTATTTATCATATATCATCTTTCATTTCGAGATTGATTGGAGTGGTGTTGTTGCATCAACAGAAGAAGAATAACTATACTGATTTGATGTACTTTAAAAAACTTCCGGATCATTCAATTAGTTTGTGAGTCAATCGACACCAAGTTATTCTCCAAGTCTCGTGCATTAAAAATAATCTAATGAGTTTCTCTGAGGTCCTGTTTATTTGTTTTTCCAAAAGTAATTTTTTTTTGAAAAGCGGTGTTTATGAAAAGTTAATTTTTAAAAAATAATATATATATTTTTATATTTGATAATATTATGAAAAATAAATTGAAAAATATTTTTCAATATTTGATTACGCCATGGAAAATAAGTTACAAAATAATTTATCAATACTTTTTTTCAAGTTTATTAAACGAATGGGGACCAAATCTGACAGATAAAAAGTTGAAGGATGAAATTAAAACAAAAATTTCATTTCATTTTTTTTCAAATAAAATAAATATTAATAAAAAGAATGGGGATCAAATCTGATAGATAAAAAATTTTAATTAAAAAAAATAATAATCAAAAGAATGAAGACCAAAGTTGATATAAAAATCAAACTAAATCAAATTCTAATGGAAATTTAAAAAAAAATTGATTCAAAACAAAATATATACCAATTCAAGGTTTGATGACTAGTTTAATATAATAATAAAAAATAACATGATATTTTTTAATTTTTCACAACTTTTTGAAAGTGTATTCCACCTAAAATAAAAGAAAATTATTTTTGTGGAAACCAAGCTAATTTTTTTTTACTGAAAAATAGTTTTCATTGATAAACTTTTTTAATGGTAAACAAACATGGAAAAGCTTAGAAAATGATTTCATACATGAAAACCACTTTTCATGAAACAAAGTGTTGATCTAAAAAATTAAATCCTAAAAATTAAAAAAGAAAGCTAATTTTCTTAATTCTCATGTTTGTGTTTAAGAGAAATAATAATAATAATAAGTCAAAGGAAAAGAGTAATGCAAGAAACACACTTTGCGTCATGGCTTGTAAAATATCGGTAGTGTTTATTTTTGTGGTGGCATCGTGTTTTTGAAAACAATTGATATTTTTTTGCTTCAAAATATTTTTTTTGTGTGTGTTTTTGGGTTGCTTTGATGTGCTGATGTCAAAAATAAATTTTAAAAAATATTATTTTGATATATTTCCAAGTGAAAGCATTTTGAAAAGTAATCGCTACTATAATATCAAACACTACCATCAATGGTGATGATATATTTTCTTCTTGGGAATAACAAATTTTTTTTGTCTTATAATCTTGTGCTCTAAAGGCCCTTTTCTAGCAGGTTTCTTGTCATTACAGTCTCAAACAAAACACATATTGTCAAACTCGAGGTTCAGATTATGTGACTGGAACAACCAATAAAAAATAAAGAGAATCATAAAGTATTTTTTAAAAAAATATATATGTTAACCTTTTAAACTCATGACCCGAGTCATTAGAGTACTTGAAGCACTCAATTTAGAAAAATCATGAAGTTCAATTCCCAATAAATTAAATATTAAATGATGAAATTGAAAAAAAAATTCAATCATACAAAAGGGTTGAAAAAATAGTAATTCAAAGAATTAAAATTAAAATAACTATTACTACTATTATTAATAAGTAATATTATCACTATTATTATTATTATTATTATTATTATTATTATTATTATCACAATTATTATTAAATTACTTATATTATTATTATTATTATTATTATTATTATTATTATTATTATCACTACCATTGTTATTGTTGTTGTTGTCAAAAATAGCATTTTTATTAGTATTATTATTAGTTTCACAACTATTACCATTATCATCATCACTATTATCATTGTTGTTTTTGTAGTTGTTGTTGTTGCTATTATCATCACTATTATTATTAATATTTTTATTATCATCACTATTCTTCTTCTTCTTCTTCTCCTCCCTCATATTATTATTATTATTATTATTATTATTATTATTATTATTATTATTATAACAACTAACACCATCATTATTATTATTATTATTGAAAAAATAAAAACCTTGAACTTGATTTGAATGATAGAATTAAA
>Ga0307518_10000761_pt1 | contig 24166 bp, 31 predicted proteins | sample 25_EM_MG_FD_203889 | JGI IMG/M metagenome (GOLD analysis project Ga0307518, IMG submission 203889) | Populus trichocarpa ectomycorrhiza microbial communities from riparian zone in the Pacific Northwest, United States - 25_EM | ecosystem: Host-associated > Plants > Roots > Unclassified | place...
GTTTTGCTGATCTGAGTGTGATGTTCAAGAGTGCCTTTTGACCAAGCTTTTTGCCATCCTCTGTCATACCTGGGGCAATCAAAAAGGAAGTGATGAACAGTTTCTACCCGGTCGTTGCTGCATTGGAGCATTGGAAATAACATGGGGTGGCACTTTTGTAGGTGTTTGTTGAGCGGGCTGTGTGCAGAGTTGAACGTAAATTGCTGTGTTTTATCTTCAGTCGGCCCGTAGCGCTAGTTTTAGGAACGATTTCGGGGTGTGCGTTGGATCTAGCGCATTGATGTGTGTGTAACGGGAGTGTTTCCAATCGTCGCTCCATTTCTTCTGGAGGTGGGCTTCGTGCGTGTGTTTGGTGGCCGTTGTGCTTGCTGAGAGGGTTACGATCGTCTGTGGATGACTCCGCGCCATTTCATGAAGTGAATTTAAATACGTGAATGAAGATGATCTCGGAATCAACCGGAAAAGGGAAACCGTGACGCACGCGGGGGGAGGGATCGCGACGACTAGGTGAAAGAAGCTCGAGGTGTTTGGTGAGCACGCTGCTTCGTCGAATCGAACAATTCTTGGGAATCACATGGCGGTAAATTGTTGACAAGATAGGACGGCGTGAGACAGAGGAAGCCAACTGGAAACAGAGCGTTTTCATGGAATTGGTCTATGAATCAGGGTTAGCCTGGGTTAGCATCCCACAGCATTCTTATCCGTTTAATTAGGATATATACCGCTGACAAGACGGGAATATTTTGAAAAATGGTCGCAGTAGATTAGATCCATCGTCTAGGGCCTGGGGATGAGTAAAGCCTCGGACCTAACCACCCACTTTATGCCCACAACAGCGGCCATAAGCGTCTGATCGAGCTTGATTGTATATGCTTTTGTCTGTCACCCACATGCAAAAAATGCAGACAAGTTGCCAGCGACGTGTCATCAAATGGGTAGAAGGAGGGAAAACGAGACGTAACTGTCCATTTATCCGGGTATCTCGGGAACAAAGCACGAGACACAAAGCAGATATGGCAGGGACGGCCTCTTAGTGTGGCGCAATCCATCTAGACCAAGCTATGTATCGTGGGGAAAGACGGTAAAGGATGATGAAGATTTCTGTCTTCACAAACTCACGATCAAAACGATGGGCGCTCCGCTTTTTCGCTGCCACCAGTGAACAGTTATGTGCGCTCTCGCCGGGAAAGACAACGAACTCTCTGTCAGTCCTTATGGGAGTTCGGTAGACATTTTCACCATGGCGAGGAAAGGCAAGGCACTGGTGTCAATACGTAATGTCAACAGTGGAGAGAAGTAATCCAAAGTGGAATAATAACGATCAATTTGTAAACGTGTATTAAGTAGTGTATCCTGAGAAATACAGATTTACGGGACAGCAGCAACGGCGAACCACTTCGGGTACGGTAACTGGATCAGACCCGTATGTGTTCTGGCTCGTGTTCTTGGGGCTCGACGATCTCACCCCTTTCGTTTAACGGCCAGAACGAGTTTCTAAAGAAGTTGGTTGGGTCGTATGTCTGCTTCACCTTTGTAAGTCTTGACCAGTTCTCGCCAAAGCAAGCTATGACGCGACCTGGCGGCTCATAGCGGCCTAGGAACTGAACATACGATTGGACTACCGCTTCCGAATCATCATTCACGAAAACGCTTACGCTTGGAAGGGGGCCACCGATGGTGACCGGAGCGAGTGTCTCTGCGATCCACTACGAACAACCACCGTAAGGTTACAGCAAATCTTAATTCACGGATATCCTCACCTGCTCCGCGGTTTCGATGCATCGCGGGTCTTCAAAATCTATGTCCCATTGATGAAGTGCAGCCACGTTGAAGGCTGCTTCACGCTGAGTTTTTGGCAGGCAGCTATCCTCAGTGTCAACAATGGCTCCCCCAGCAAGTTCAAACAGCCATGCTGAAAAGAGCTCGAATGAGCCGAACGGACGTTTACTACGAATAAGGAAACGTACTGCACCCAACGGGCGTTTCTGAAAATTGCCTGACGGTCTTACTGATGATCTCGTCCGGAAGGAAATTGATCAGAGCTGAACGGATGTACCATTTGTTTCCGGCTGTGGGACAGTTGAGTTTATCTTTATGTACGTTGCAATTAGACAACCCACCCTTTCCTCGAAGGACCTGGGCAACGCTGTCTTGCTGATGTAGGAACGACTTTTCGTTGACCTCGTTTAGCAAACAGCGTTCTCCGTCCCAAGAGGAGATGGCTTGGAGGAACTCCTGTCCTTTGATCCGAGGCCCGATATAGCACATCTGTATGACAACAAGGGAGTCCTGTCCGGCAGGGCCAGCCGTAAGCAATACATTAGCGTATAATTCTCGCGGCGCCCCCTTGACACAATCACGGAAGTGCCTTATTAAAGACGGAGCCGTTGCACGGTGAAAACGGCTATAACATCGAATCATTGAGGGACGGTAGGATAGAGAGGAAAGAAACACCCATACTAAATCAGATTGCCAGCGAAGACCACGGGGACCGGATAAGCTCGTGCCTTGTAGCGAGTAATAACGCCAAATGCCGAGCCAGCACCCCGGAGTGCCCACCAAAGTTCTAAAATCCGGATCAGTGTGGATAAATAAGGAACACTGTCATTGGGTGATAGGAGTTACCTGGGTGGTTCTTCTCGCTGGCAAATACAATGCTACCGTCAGCGAGCACAACTTCAGCCTCGACAAGGTTGTCCACGCTGAGGCCATGAAGGCGTCCAAGGAAGCCAAATCCGCCGAGAAGCATCACAGCAGAACCTGTGGGATGGGCAGCACTGAAATGGCAAGATCAGACGTCACAAACTTCTGTTGATGCCGAACAATGGGCACTACTCACAATGGGACATGATACGGAACAGCCCCACGCCCCCCTGCGAGGGAGAGCGCTTCGAGAGGGTTAACGGCACAATATTGATCGATCTCCTTTTGCCTCATGCCTGCCCCAAAGGTAATGAACGCGTGAGAATGGATGGGAGTGGCATAAGTGAGAATGTTCTGGAGAGAATTGAGGAACGCGGGGGTTGCAAACATGGAATTGGGTATCGACTGGACCAGACGAGAAGGGGATGGCACTGCGGAAGGCTCCTGACAGGACACATCCTCAAGGTAACCGAAGGGATCAGCGTCCGCAGATGAGGGAGATATCTGGGCACGGGGGGGAGGTGGTAGGGAGGCAGAGGTAGATGAAATTGGTCCAGACAAATTAGAGTAATATGAACTGCTTGACGATAGCATAGAAATGGAAGGCAAGGAAGTAGCGGCAGAACCACTCATCACAGCGGAGTTCATGTCAGCACCTGGGAAATTCATGGATAGCTGCGGTAGGATGGAGCGGCCAGCAAACGGGAAAGGAGAACCTGTTCTCCTACGGTTATTTGGTCTGCTAGCTTCTGGCAAGACCTCTTCATCCGGGTGCAGAAAATCCTCGACAGAATTAGAAGCCGAAGAATAGTCGCGCAACTTTGCATCATGTTCCCTTCTCCGTTTTCCGCTCCAATTTCTGTCGGTCACAAGTGGGCCTGCACTGTCTTTCCCCTTGCCCCCCGATAGCAGCATATCTCGGATGCTGACGAAGCCTCCATCCTCGCTGGGTACTTCGATCTCGATCTGAGTGATCCTATTGAGATTCATGATGATATTTCCGCCAACTGCCCAGCCAGCTGTGCCATAACCCCCTGCCTTGACAGAAAGTGACAGCGCATGCTTCCGGCAGAAGAGAACAACACTGCAGACAAGGACATTCATGTGAGGAAATCACATTTGATGCGATCTAAGCTTACTTGCTAACATCCTGTGTGTCCAAAGGACAGACAACTGCAAAAGACACGACCTTGACGTCGCCATTGAACATTTTACAGTACTCCTGGAAGCTAAAATATGCTCGGGATCAATAGACGGGTACGGATAACGACACAGACTCACTTTGAATCTCCTCGGAGGTATACGGCGCCACGAATGGACGCGGTGAGCTCGAGGTGAAGGTCAGATGAGAGGTCATTGCGGATTGATGGGGGGACAACGCCGACATCGCTGGCAGGTTGCATAATGGCAGATACACAAGGTGGAGATGCGTGCAGTGAAAGTACGACGGGGGGATTGGAGATGGAGAACCAATACTTGGACGGTCCCGACTTCTTATAGAACGGAGTGTTGGATTTGCAGCGGCTGTTTGGCGGAATTGCACCTTGGATTTTGCAAGCTTTTAGTCACATTCTATACATATGAGATCTGCACAAGAAGGCCTGCAGCACGTTCGAGGCGATGAGGACCTACTAGCAGCGTTCCGTCAGGGTGCGATGAATGGGAAGCATCACCGAACTATTCGCGGAATTAGAACTCAACTGCCCGCGCACTCTTTTCTCGGCATCGTCTCTACCCCCAACTTGGCTGAGGCTCCAGGCACTTGCAGGGTTTTGACGTCTGGCAGTGTCGTGATTCAACAAGGTTCGTCTTGTCTAGTCGTTTCAATTGCAGTGGGCAGTGCCCAACTACGGCTGGTCGGTAATAGATCTACCCAGTGGATCTCTAACTTACTCCTGCACCGTCGACCGCATTACACATCTTTACTCCAGTCCGTGGTTTTCGTGGTTTTCGTGGTTTAGGCCTTCAGGGTCCTCAGTCTGGCTCTCAGTGACATGCTGCTTGGAAGCCACGCAAAGTCGCGTTCACCGTGACATTGCCCCAACACGACGGCCATGAATGCCACTTCGTCCACTCCTCTCGCATTCCAGTCTCTCCACCACCCTCTTTCGCAGCATGTACATCCCCGGCAGTGGAACGTTACGTATTAAATCCCCCATGCTCTCGAAAAGGATATACGTCTCCGTTGAAGACAATGGTTTGCTATATAGATTGACGTCCAGCAACCTTAGCTCGAAGATATCTTGTTTTCAACCCTTTTTCTGTCGTATGACGCATTTCGCTTGCATTATCCCAGAATCTCACTGCAGCATGGAGGATCGACAGATCATGAACTAGCGCTCGATGACACAACACGGTCCCTCATTAGGGTTGCTCCACAACCCCTTGGTGCCGCATCAATAATACGATCTTCAAAGCTTCACTTCTGCATCATATGGGGGACAAAGGTTTCAGCGCAGTAGCCACTTGTGTGAAAAGATCAGAAGCAGAATCATGTTCTCTGGAGCCAGGGCCACTGGTACGTCCTCGCTTCATGATATCATTATCCTGCTATTTGGCTCCCTCACAGCCATGGCTGGCTGCGGGGTGAAATGAAGGTCATAAGCGCCCAATGACTGGTCCATTCGCCGCACTTGACCACGTTGAATACTTTTGGCTTCGCCACAATATACCACGGGTAATGAATCATTCAAATCGAGCTCTCGGACTAACAACGACGCTAAGACCGTCACTTGACGGAGTATGCACTTGGAAATCACAAGCCTCTATCGAACAGCCTTGCAATGCATGTCAACCTCATCTCGGAAAAGCGATCATCCAGCTTGGCAAGCTAGGTTAGCTTCCGCTATCGAAACCGAAATCGGAAACCCCATTTCCTTGACCGCCTTCATGAGTTGTGGATGCCTTGTGGCCTTAATAATTATGGAAGCCACCGCACACAAAGTGCTGTTGGGGTGCTTATCCACATTCAACTTTCAGTCTGACAAGGTTCAAAATTTGTGCTCCAAAACTACCGCAACACAGCTATGTGGACGAGGAAAGAGGGTGTTGGATTTCTGGTGGAGTTGCCCCCACCCCAAGAATTATAGAGCAGTTCCGGACTGGTGCTGCACTGCCTGAGGGCCCGCTAAGGTTTATGTAAGGGGACCACTTTGAAAACATAATAGGTTCTTATTTTGAGCCTATCCTCCGAGCTGGAATGAAATGTCCCTAGTTGAAGTAAAGACTGAAATGAAACTAGGCTCGTTGGGAGCACTTCTGGTGAGTACAAGGGGCACGCGGGCATGCTGTGCTTGCTTCTCCTTCGTACCCTGGCGCTAATATAACAAGGTTGCTACAGCCTATCGGTTATTGAATCGAAGTTTACACTGTTCCCTTCAGGCTTCAGGAGGAAGGCTGAGAGGCAGTCCAAGCAGTGGACGGGATGATAAACCGAGTGGAGAATCTCAAACGCAAGGTTGGCTGTTTTCCACCGCCGCGCATGACTCACTCACACTCATTCATACGATAGCTCTCGGACATACAGTAAAATAATGGGAGGCCCACACTGGATGTCATCCAGGAACGGCTACAGCACCTTGCAGCACTGGAACACTGCTCAACACGAATAGATCCGAGTTTTCGCGGTGGGCGGACACGCGACTTGACCGATGGCTTGTGGACTGGACATGAACGTTTGCTTCAGTAGCGCAACACGTTCCGGACGAGCCGGAATTACATACATGATCGATTCTTGGCTGTGGCTAAAATCAATAACTAGTATGAACGCAGACGAACTCACCTGAGATAATAGTAACTTTCATGCAGTCACCCGACATCCATGCGGGCCAAGCAGAGGACAGCAGCGAACCAGAAGGCGAACAATCGACACAGGAAACTCAATACGTTCTACTTGGCGTGAATAGATGGGGAATTGCAAGCGAAGACAGAAAGCAGCGCAACGTCATCAACGCTGGCACGAGCCTCGATAGTCTCCAGGTCGTTGCCAGCACGTGTCCAGTCACGAAGGCGGCCTTTGGAACTGTTGTGAATTGATTGTTGAGGTCAGAATTCACAGGGATGTCAGGTTATCGTCCATTTCATGGGGTGATTGGGGTTGCCTGAGCCAAAACGGCGTCCCAAAGAGTCACAAGTTATTGATGACGGTCGGAAGGGGCTATGGCGACATCGGCCCCGCTTAGCCCATGTAAGCACGATGTAGGCAAACCCTAAGTATATAGTATTGAGTCGTTCCCATTGTTTATTATGGATAACCAGACCCAATTCGATCTACGCATGATCCATCAGTTTATAGTATTCTGACTGTGTGGACTCAATCAATAAGCGCTGGGTATCTCGTTCCCAGACCGCCAGTTGGCGGCTGCCTCCACTTGATGCATAAGATATGGTCCAGGTTCATCCTGAGCCTCGTGGCACCAGGTATCGACCCGTCTAGGGTCAAAGCGCCCAGAGGCTCGAATGCTGGGCAGACACGTAAAACTTATCTGCGAAACTGGGTACCCCACCCAAACCGGCGTCTCTGAGTCATAAGAACGCTCTGTGAAAACTCGTCAAAAGCCAACCTTGCTCTGAAGGAACGCACGCTCGAAAAAGCTGAGCCCGCCGTCCGGGGATGGCGGAGGCAACGGAGATCCGGAGTGAACCGGATCACGTCGGTTATGTTTTTTTTTTCTTACAATTAGCAGTTGATAATCGAATTAGCCGTGTATAAGAAAAGCCCGATCCCTACAGGTTTGCTCTGCTTTTTTTTTCTCTTCTTCCCTCATCCCTGCAGGCTGCAGAGGACCGACCCGAAATTCAGACCGTTGCCGTACTCGACCCCCCACTTTGTCGCCTATAAATTCGCAGGGAGTCGAGCCATCACACCCCAGTTTTTCCTTCTTTCTACTTGCCTTCGAACGACTCGGTGTCCATCACCCTCGACGTGCTCTAGAGTTCTCTAACTCTTTGCATGTACTCGAACCAACTTAGTAGTACCCATAACCCCCATAGAGGAAACAAGCACTCTTGCGCAGGCTTTCTGTTATCTCATTAATCCCGCCTCTCGATCGTCGCATCACTAAAACCGAACCACCTCTCAGAAAATCTAAATGGCCCCCCAAAACTCCGCATACTCTTCTGGTTACGATACTCCTCTTTCTGAGCTGGAGTCCATCATTCCAGTCCATCCAACCGCTGCGCGTCGTCCCAACTACATCACCGTCCAGTCCGAGAACACCGTCTACACCGACGAACACATCACCACCAAGTACTCTTACCGTGGTGCTAACGTCGTCGTGGCTGATGGCCAGTTCACGGTCACTCCCACCGTGAAGCCTTTCGAGTTTCAGACCGTTCGCAAGGTTAGCAAGACTGGGTATGTTCTCCCCTCGGCTTCGTCACGTGCGCTCCTGATTAATTTCGTGCAGGTTGATGTTGATCGGTATGGGTGGTAACAATGGCTCTACGCTATGTGCTACCATCCTTGCCAACAAGCATAATATCTCTTGGCACACCAAGGATGGTATTCAACAACCCAATTACATTGGTTCCGTCCTCCGTGCTTCTACCGTGTCTATCGGCACCGAACCGGGCACCGGGAAGGAAGTCCATGTTCCTATCTCGGACGTCCTTCCTATGGTGCACCCCAACGACCTCGTCCTCGGTGGCTGGGACATCTCTGGCACGTCGATGGACAAGGCCATGGAACGCGCCCGCGTACTTGATTACGACCTCCAGCGCCAAGTCGCTCCTTACTTGGCACTCTTAGGCCGCCCACTCCCCTCCATCTATTACCCCGACTTCATTGCGGCTAATCAAGAAGCCCGAGCTGACAACTTGATCCCCGGTGCCGATAAACAGGCTCATCTTGACCACATTCGAGCAGATATCCGCAGGTTCAAGGAAGAGAACGGTTTGGATCGCGTCGTCGTGTTCTGGACCGCCAACACGGAACGCTACAGTGACATCATCCCCGGTGTCAACGACACGGCAGACAACATCCTCGCCTCCATCCGTACTTCCCACTCCGAGGTATCGCCTTCCACCGTCTTCGCCGTTGCCTCTATCTTGGAGGGCGCGCCGTTTATCAACGGTGCCCCCCAGAACACGTTCGTCCCTGGTGTCATCCAGCTCGCCGAGCGCGAGAAGTCTTTCATCGGCGGTGACGATCTCAAGTCGGGCCAGACCAAGCTCAAGTCCGTGCTTGCCGAATTCCTCGTGAATGCCGGCATCAAGCCGCTCTCCATTGCGTCCTACAACCACCTTGGTAACAACGACGGACAGAACTTGAGCGCGGAGCGTCAGTTCAAGAGCAAGGAGATCAGCAAGAGCAATGTTGTGGATGACATGGTGAACGCCAACCACTTGTTGTACAAGCCCGCTGCGCCAAGCGCTACTGGTAAGGCGGTCAAGGGCGAACATCCTGACCATATTGTTGTCATCAAGTATGTCCCTGCGGTTGGCGACTCCAAGAGGGCCATCGATGAGTACTATTCCGAGATTTTCTGCGGTGGGAGACAGACCATCAACATTTTTAACGAATGCGAGGTATGTCTCCGCTTCTCCCAGATGTCATCTTTTCATGTACTTATTGGACTCGTTTGATAGGATTCCTTATTGGCAACACCGTTGATTCTGGACTTGACAATTCTGGCAGAGCTTCTAACACGTGTTCAGTACCGCAACTTGTCCGCTGGACAAATCGAGTTCTCCCCTTTGTACCCGGTGCTATCTCTTCTTTCCTACATGTGCAAGGCACCCTTGGTCAAGCCTGGTGAGTGACCCCTGACTTCGCTTATCTTGTATGCTAATGCATGCATCTCTAGGTACCGATGTCGTCAACAGCCTGGGCAGGCAGCGCAATGCGCTCGATGCATTCCTCAAAGCCTGCATTGGCCTCGAGGCTAATACTGACTTGCTTCTTGAGACTCGTATTTGGTGAAAGCTGAAGACCTCTCGGACCGAGTTCGATATTGAATATTAGCAACACGGTTCTCAACAACCAATACGTTTTTTTCGATGTATTCTTTAGACATTCAACTGTCTGATGGCTATCGCCGTCGCGAATATTAATATTCCTGATACATTTGTGCAATATAATGTGATTGTGGTTTCTTACTTGCTATGTCTGAACAAGATATCCATAAAACAAGTATGGAAGGGTGATTCCCTGATCTCCAAGAGGGAAGCAGCTCAATGAAATTCATGAGAGAATGTAGAGAACCTGGGAACACATGTCAACACCAACACCTCAGTAATAAGCAACATCAGTCATCATCACCCCTCGGGGCAACGGATATAATGAGCGGCAATTGAACCCCGTTGCCAACTTCGCCTTCTACTGTAGGGACCATCACCAGACAAGCCTCTCTACGAACCTTCCTCGCTTTCTCGGTGAGGGATATCTCAAACTTGCCGATAATTTCCACCAGAAAGGCTTGGATTTCAATCAAACTGCGCAGACAGGGCGGAACAGTAAGCAGGTATCAGGTGCTGATGGTCAGTTACGCGTTTAAAGTGGACCTATCATATGTAACTCACGCAAAGCGCCACCCCATGCATGCACGATGTCCTGTGCCAAAAGTCATCCTGGGGAATGAAGATCGAATCGAATCGAGTCATATGACATGCATCAAATACTCTCACAGGTTGGCGTATACTCCAACTGTGGATTCCTTTTTATCTTTGACGGTGCCATCCAACCAGCGATCGGGATTGAACACATGAGCGTCTTCACCCCACAGTTCCTTGTTCCTGCGATGCTTTCGTTAGATATCCCTCGATCGGAAGAAAGCAATAATATGGAATACACACCGATTGTATGCAGAAACGGACACGATGATGCGCGTCCCTTTAGGAAGAGGTAATTCGCGAATAAGTTTCCCTGACTTGGTCGTAATCGGCTTCGAAAGTGGCAGAATACTATCCTGCCCGGCCATGCGATGCACCTGAGGTGCCGCATTATTATACCTCAAGGATTCCTGTTATAGTTGGAATAAGCAAAGCTGCCTGTTGTTCCGACGAGGGTATTTTTCTTGCCTTGATAATTGCAGTCAAATACGGCATGCCCTCGAGGTCAGCAACTGTGAACTGTGAATCGCCACGAGAGCGTATAATTGATTCACGCTCCCTTATTTCCGCCCTGAGCCTATTTTGCATCTCTGCGTTCCGCGCCAGTTCGAGCAGGGTCCAGTTGATGGTATGCGAGGTTGATTCATGACCGACGATAAGAAGTATTCTAAGGCATTCGTTAAGCAAGGAGACCGCCGTAGGACCATATGCCGCATACCGCATCTGGGCGTACAACTCTTCGTCACTGAGCTTGTTCTTTGCTTCGGCATCCATGTTTGCCTTGACTGTTTGTGATCCTGATTCCTTGGTTCAAACGACATGATTTTTGAAACTTACCAAGTAACGTGAAAATATCCTTACTACCCTTTCCCCGGAGAAGATACTCTGCCTTCTCTGCGACCATATCTTTGGCCTGCGCAGTAGCAACTGCCCTGGTTTGACGGACGCGCTGAAAACGAGGGTTCGAGCTGCGCTCAAACCAGTATTCCAGCAAGCTACTGGGGAAGTACTTCATGGCTTCCTGAATGAAAAGCTGTGGCGCCGAAGGAGTACCAAAGATATTCAACCTAAATGGATAGTCCTTCGGATCGTGCGTCACCCTGATCAGATTGAGACGTACAACATGCCATTGTAACTTCGTGCCAACACATTATCTGCATCCTGAATACAATTTAACCGGACGTCGAAAGAAGCTGATTTATTCAGCGGAGTTATTTCAACATTTCTGCCCAAACGATACTACACCCACCTTCTACAATGGCATCCAAGGTAGCCCGGGAGATCCAGGAAGGGAAGTCCACAACAGCTCTTCTATCGCCGTTGGTCTGAATGGCATCCATCCATTTAGCAGTCATCTTGGTCGTGTCAATACGACGCCGAATTCAAAGTCAAATGATCTCATACGGCTTCTGCAGAAGTTCTTGCTACGGCCAGGAATGTCCGCGACTCGGGAACACTAAAACCCGGACTCAGGATCTTCCTATGTCGCCTGTGGTCATCGCCTATCAATAAAGATCTATTACCAATTGCAAACTCAGTGACGATTCTTTGACACACCCTCTACCCAGACGATGCTTTTTCCATTCAAGAAGAGCGTTTGCACAAGGCGTTCAGGTGGCTTAGGGAAGTCATACCCAGCAGTCGCACAAATCCATTGCAAAGCCTTTGGGTCAGACACCATCAACAGATCCTCCTATGACCGATCGAGATGAGCTGGACAGGTTCAAATGTGCGAAGTTGTACCTACACCAAGAATGCCTTTGATTCGAATAATATCGCCATAGAGATTTTGCCACCGAAAATCGGGCTCGCCAGCTTGACTCTGGTACAGTTCCAAGAGACTACCTACACGCAACACCTGAGAAAAGCTATGGTCGATATGACAAAACTCACCAAGGAGGTAAGATGCAGGCTTGGGACCCCGAATTTGGGATAGTGAAGCACGAGAAAAGCGCTTATAGACGGCGAATACAACAAGAACAAGACACAGGGTTACCAGGAGATGGTCCATTGGAAGAACTGGCCACAGAAATGAAGAAGATGGTGGCTCGACCTCACGGTGACGTGGCCGCATGTTTGAATCGCTTGAGAGCGCACCCTGACCTGTCGTGTAAAATGTTGAGACATGATAGGACTGATGAACCTGACAACCTGTTCTGAGGTGATAACGTTGTAGTAAGCATACCTAGCAAATACGCCATTGGATTGTCTCGAGTGGGGCGAATGCAGTGAAAACACTACAACCAATGAGCATTTATCACGCATTTCATTGAAAATGGATACATGGACTACCTGAAATATGATTGAGTCGCTACTAGTGACATTTAGTCATCTTCACAAGGGTCAAGTTTAAGGGAAAAGTGAACTAATACGTGGGCGAGAAGGTTGCCACTGTTTCATGCTTTGAGGTTTCCAGGGTTCGTGTACCCGAGGCTCGACCCCACAATTTTTGGTTACGTAATTACAAACCATACCATATTTGGATGTAATTTGTTACCCAAATCACATAAGTCCTTGGACCCCAGAACCGCCTAGTCGCCAGTGGATATTTTGGACTTGTCCTCCCTTACACCGGCAGCCCATGTGATGCAGACTGTCTTCAACTTAGTCCTCGACTTGTAAAAAATTTAGGGTATATCAGTATATCATCCTGAATACAATTGAACAAAAATTTGGGAATGATGCTATTCTGGACCTTCCGCCAGATATGGTCAAAGACTCACAGCGGCTCACTTTCTCGGATTTCTGGCGTACATATCGCATTGGGCGAGTCACTGAAAGGACACTACTACAATGGCGAATATAATTGGGCAGATGCCCTTACATAAATACACTTGAATAGTCAATATATAGTTGGGGCAAAATACTTCAAAGACACTGTAGTATATAGCTGGCAGTATGTAAATAGTACGACTAGTAGCTAAGTTAGTCTCGAGGAAGCGTAGCTGTCTGGAGAAAGTCAGCATGTGTGCCGACGCCGGAGATCGAGACCCAGGGATTTACCTGTGTCGTCCAGGCCACCCACCAAGCTCTCAGGAGCGTTCGTACGAAACCATTGGGCATTCCTAATCTAATGCATAGTATTTGTTAGCAACTAGGCGGTTCTGGGGTCCAAGAACTTATGTGATTTGGGTAACAAATTACATCCAAATATGGTATGATTTGTAATTACGTTACCAAAAATTGTGGGGGTGGAGCCTCGGGTACACGAACCCTGGAAACAAATGGCAAGCTGATCCTTCTCGCCCACCGTAACCAAGCATCCCGCACATTTCAAGCCAATGTACGTGATGTGTGGTTCAAATCGACACTTCCGTTTGTTGGTGGAAGAGTCTGCAAAACGTAATCGGGCACAAAATAGTCCCATTTGGTGACAGGAAATTTGAAAAGCGGATGCGAAATCTATACCAAATATGGGCGACTAGGATTCAGTACTATTATTTTCTATGTACCACATAGTACTACATAGCCCCTCCCTCGAAGTACTAACCGCTGGGAATGAGCGTACTCACCTTTAGGTCATTGGCACCACAGTTGAACGTTCTGAATCCTTGATCTTACCCATCACAACCTCTGCACAAGCGATAATTAATGCCAGACGTCAACCGCACACCTTCAGAACTTCCGCCTTATCATGTCCTCATCACTGGATTTGGTGTCGGTATCTTCTCAAGATCCTTCTATGCGATCAACACTGACTCTCTTCGAACACAGCCCTTTTCTCGGTATGCTGTAAATCCCTCGTGGCTGGCAGTCAAAACCCTTCACAACACCATCCTCAAAATCGACGTTTCAATCAAGTCCATCTCCCCGAGTGGTCAGCCTCGTCCCGTCGATTCAGATGCTCGCCTTGTCGCCACGCGCGAGATACACATCACGGCCCTCCAAGTGCCAGTTACGTACGACGCTGTACTTTCCACTATACCAGGTCTTCATACCCGACCTCCAGTCCTCCCTCCTAGTTCAGATCCTTCCCTCCCCCTCCCCTCCCCCCCTGCAGACGGATATGATCTTTTCTTGCACGTTGGCGTGAGTGATAGTCCATTGCTTCAGTTGGAACGCGTAGGGCACAAATTTGGCTACGATATGAAGGATGCTGCTGGTTGCCTTGCACCGCTCGTTTGTGTATCACGAGAGGAAACCCGTCAACTGTCCGAAGCACAGCGCACGGAAAATTCCCGTCTGAGAGAGGACAGCCTCGAATCTCCGATAGACGTGAATGAAACACCCAAACGTGGTTTCGGGAAAGGCTACGAGTCATTCGCAGAAGAACTTTACACCGAAATAGACGTTGAAGGTCTTGTACATCATCTTAAGAGGTGTGGGGTCGAGGTAAGCAACTCTCCCTTGTCTGTGGTCCCATTCACGCTGTCAACATTTACATAGCATATAAACTCATCCATGGACGCTGGGCACTACCTGTGCGACTTTATATACTACTGTTCCTTGGCGGAGAGTAAACGCTCTTCTACCAAGAACCAAGTCATCTTTTTGCATTGCCCACCTGTGGATTTACCTCTAAGTACGGAGGAGGTGACTGACGCCATCAAGAAGTCGATTTTGTGGCTTTGTAGCTCCTGCATACCGTATCGTTGACCACGACGTTATTCTTGGAAGTAGGAGAGACTCGGATGCAGAGATATTATTGCAGTTGCACGAACTCTTTGCATGAGGCGCAAATGTTGTTGGTTTACAGTGTTGGACCGCATGCAGCCCCTTTTATGTGCTTTCATACGTTCCAGCTAGTATGGCAAGATAGTTTTATGCGACAGGCTTTCCCTTTCACAGCTGCTTCGTGAGCACTGACAGACATGATTCCCAGGAAACTGTTCCAATTGAAGGATGCACACGAAAATTGGTCCTTGCATTCGACGTGGGCACTACACGCAGCAGGGTCTCGTACTGCATCCTTCTTCCAGTGGAAGTTCCTGTGATTATCCGGAGTATCCAGGTAAGTGCTAACCTAATGGCTAAAAGCGCAGATAAAATGTTTGTACTTACCCCATTCCGCGCTTGTAACCACACCTTCGAAAACTGACACAAGGTATAGTCAACTGTCAACTTAAAGCTTAGAAACTTACGAACTTCGCACGTAACAGCTGAGTCGATGGTGTATGCCAAGGATAAGCCCATGCTTGGCCAAACGGCTTGAGCGCAAATCATTTTTCTTAGTTGAGCCAGGATGTCACTTCCGTATTTCTTTTACAACCGTGACGATCACTCGTGGCCTATTCACCGAACTGCACATCAATGTCTCAATCGGTTTCACAAGCCCACAGCATCCCAGACCCACTATTTCCGCTTCAAGATTTTGCATTTGGTTTCACGACGTGCACTTCAGCACCAGGGTTGTCTAACCTAAAGACTGTTTCACTCTCGCCAGATTCTACCCTTTGTATCCACAAGAACACCAAAGATCTGACCCACAACATAGTCCACCCTCCGGATCCCATCCGTCCTTCTACTCACCCTGAACCACGATTGGCATGGGAGGCTTGCTACCCCAAGGGAAGTTGCAGTCCGAAGACTGAGATCCCTGGAGGATTAGGGTTCTACCTCAATGGACCTAAGGACTTCTCCAGTGCACTGGAGAAAGGAGCACAGGAAGCTGTTTTCAGTTACCGAGTGATGTTTTCGAAAGATTGGGAATGGGTCAAGGGCGGAAAACTTCCTGGGGCATGTACGTCATTGGAACACAACGGAAATCATGCGACGTCCATTTTGATCCATTATTGCAGATGGTGGCATCGGAGATCTGGCGTATCGCTGTTCTGGTGGACGTCAAGTTGACAGGTGCAAGTGCTTTAATCTGCGCCTTATGTGGAGGTATGTTTGTATCATGTGGTCAGAATATTATCCATCTGTTGGAACAGGAAGAATGGCCTTGGGGAACTTTATGTATATGCGCCATTGAATGAAACTAACAAGAAAGCCCTCCTTTCTGTGCCTAACTCGAAGATGAACAGTGATTACGGTGTATCTGTAGGTCTGGGTGCTTGGACTTTTGAACCAGGGGTCTGGGGGACTGTAGCGGAGCGGGTGAAGTTGAACACAGTTGGTGATGCCAATGGTGGGCCAATTTGCTTGATCATCTGTAGAGACATACTGACAGGAGGTCCAAGGCGAAATACAGCTGTGGATCAATGGGGTGTCCGTGATACATGTCAAAGAACTCATGCTCCGTGAGGAAAGTGCGTCGCATATTAAGGGAATGCACTTTCAGACGTTCTTTGGAGGTGATGACTGGCAACCTTGATACCAGCGAACTTGGACCTGACCTAATTTGATACCAGGTCATACACCAGACTGGGCAGCGCCAAAGGACTTAGACGCGTGGTTCGCAGACGTGTCTGGTGTTATACGCTGAGTGGATTGCTGAGCGGCTAATCAAGCTTCCTCGCCAGTTGACAGTCTCTGAAATCTGCTTGTTGTGACAAAGTAAAAACCATTTCGCGTCTGAGGGTATGCCATCCCTTCGGCATCAGTCACCGCGAGGCGGCCCATGAGCCTATCGCAACCCAAAAGCGATTAGGTTTCAGCACACACCTTGCTAACGTGATGGGTAGCCCTGAAGTGAGAGTGAAACACACTGAGACACTCGGCTACCAACTTGGTGACGTGCCCCAAAAAGAATAGACAAGCCAATTGTCTGAATGTTGGAGGTGTAAAAACCAAACCTTGCCCAGTGGGCTTGGATGTACAAGAACATGAGAACATGAGACTACTAATATGTAGTAGTAGAAGGGCCTGACCTGAGACAGTCTAGTGGTAGTCTGAGATCTAGATGCGTACTGATTGACGCTATGAAAGGGTGGGTTTGTGTCTCATTCGCATTCGTGCCACCGAAATGGCTGCAACCAGCGCTGCGCAGTCACATCTTGCCAGTTATATAGAACGTCCAATTGCACTCGTGAACAGCTGTCCACCATGCCGTTCGATATCTCCAACCTCCTCTCTCCCCTCAGGGAACCCTCATCCTGGCTAAATTCATCTGAAAGGGTCATCCTAGAGCCGTACACGTACACAACCTCAAAGCGCGGCAAAGAAATCCGCACGCTGCTCATCGAAGCTTTCAATGAATGGCTCGCTGTTCCCCGAGATCAGCTCGATCTCATATCACGGGTCGTGCGCATGTTGCACAGCGCGAGTCTGATGGTAGACGATATCGAGGATGGTGCACAACTCCGAAGAGGTCAGCCAGTCGCTCATCGGATATATGGCGTGCCGCAAACCATCAACACTGCCAATTACGTGTACTTCTTGGCTTACAAGGAGTTGGCGATATTGAGAGATCATGGCTCTGAACAGGCTGGGGCGAGAGTGGTGGCCAACAAGGACTTGGATCTGGTCGTCACAGAAGAACTCCTATCGCTTCATCGAGGACAAGGTCTTGAGATCTTCTGGCGAGACTCGTTGCAATGTCCCACGGAGGAGGAGTATATCTCCATGGTCAACAACAGTTGAGCTTTCGTTCCGGATCTACTTTGATCGTACTGAGATTCACGAACCAGAAACGGGTGGCTTGTTCAGAATTGCTATCAAGCTTATGATGGCTTGTGCTACGACCAATATCAACGTGTAAGCCGTCCCTCCTTATCCCCAGATTTAGGTTATCTCGTTGACGTACCCTCCCAGCGACTATGTACCCCTTGTAAACCTCTTCGGAGTATACTTCCAGATCCGCGACGATTTTATGAACCTCCAAAGTACCGAGGTTTGTTTCCCATCAATGCTACCGTCCCTCAACTCACGCTCCTTTTCTTCCGTTCCCGTTCACAATGACGCTTTCGAATCCAGTACTCGAATAACAAAGGATTTGCAGAAGACCTTACCGAGGGAAAGTTCTCTTTCCCCATTGTTCACGGTGTACGAGCAGACGACAAGAATCATGTTGTATTGAGTGCGTATGCATCCTCTACAACCAGGCATCGACATCCATGCTTTTGGGCATGGGCGCGCCTGCCGAGCCTGGAATCACTTCGATCGGCATTTACAGTTCATTCACCCTAGATGTCCTACAAAAGCGTCCTACCACACCCACCTTGAAACAATACACCATCGATCACCTCCGGTTCACAACTGGATCCTTCGACTACACGCTCAAGGTGATGACGGAGTTGGAGCAACAGGTCCGCCAACCTCCACCGCTGTTGTTTGTGCCTTGAACCTGACCAACAGTCTCATTAGGTTCGTCAAGAAATTTCTCGGCTAGGTGGAAACAGCCAGCTCGAAGCCATTTTAAACGGACTGCAGGTGTCAGCAGATGCAGGGGAGCGGATAATTTAAAGGAACGGCCTATCCTCAATTACATAGGTCTGACTTTGAGAGACAAGGGGCAGAAAGATCATCTGTGTAGCTCTAGAATGAATGAGACGTAGATCGCATACATAATACCCAAGTAGTAATTTGTAGTGGTTATATTTCCAGCACTGTGGACTTAGTCTTCCTGCACTCCGGAAGGATGCTGTACAGTGACTCAACAAACGACGAAGTGGGTCGAAGCAAAGAGACCCTCACGAGCTTAAGTTGCTTACTGTCACTCACTCACCGGTTTTTTTCGACTCATACATACTGACGAAACCCGACCATCGCAAAAGAGCGCAATCCAACCCATGGATCCCTTTGAAGTGCGCATGCAGTTCCTTGGCTTGTTGCGGAAACTCAATGCGTGAGTGCATAGCTGGTCTGATGCATGTGTTAGAACTAACGATCTCTTCGTCGTCATTCCTCGGGCTCATCTCAAAACCTGGCGTTCTGCTGCGATGTTTGGGTTTTGACCCGTAGGACTCAACAGTCTATCCAGAAGGTGGTCAGCTATGCCCTGAAGTACTTTTCAAAGTGTGGAGAGGACTTATGGGAATGTATCATTGAGGAATGTCAGAAAGTACGTTCCACGCTCATATTCTTCCTACGGGGCGGTGGATGTCATACCACCCGCAGACCGTCACGCCTGTTGGCGATATGTAGGTCACTCAATCATGTCCGTTCCACAGGGTTCAATAAACCATCGTATCAACATTCTATACTTCCTCGACTCGTTGTGCGAGACGTCTCTATTAGCGAAAGCTTACCAGCCCCCTCACCCGATAGAATCATCCTCGTGGGTCACTCCTTTCCCCATTTCCAGCACCGCCGCGTTCGCTTCCGTGAATTCTTCACTTACCGATGAAGTGGAACAGACACGCGAACAACGCTTTCTACGTCGATTATGTCGCACGAGACCTTAGCCAAATCGTGGAGTGTGTCGTCCCAGTTGGCAGACAAGGCTTACCCAACCTCACGAGTACCAAGCAAGTGCGTATTTGACTCCTTATCGATCACTGACCATCCCATCAAGTTATGCTTTCCTTCCCCCCAGATTCTTCAAAACTGGCGGACGAAACGTGTCATAGACCCCCAAAAAGTTGACGATGTCATGCAAATCCTCTTCATGCGCCAAACCCAAGCCACTGAAGCATCTACCCCCGGACCCGCTCCACCGCCTAACAAAAGCTCCGAACCCCATCTTTCTCGAGGAGAAATATTCAAGCGCATCGAAGAGGACCGCGAACGCCATAAACGACTGCGCGAGCGCCGCTGGGTGCAAACGCAGGCACAGTCTTTACCCTCGTCCACAGTGTCGGGGCATGCGGTCGCTTATAATCCCTACGGCCTCGCCAGTTTTCTTCCGCTGAGCGACACCGAAAACGCAGAAGTGGCGCTTGATATCGAGTTTGAGAACGAGTGGGAAGCGACGAGCGATTGGAACGAGGACGATGTGGAAGCTATTATGGATGAAAGGGAGTTGTGCTATCCACATTTGCGGAAAAAAGGTGCGGATGGAACGGATATTGATGACGGCGGTGGGGAGGAACCCATGGACTTATCATGAGTATGCCTCTTATATAGTGTCCTGACAGTTGGGGGGGTATGGCCCTGTAGACTATTGGATCAGCAAGTGCAGTGCAGGACGTACGATAGCTGAAGACCATTTGGCGTCTTACTCCTTCTCCCTTTTCGTGCAGGAGCCTGGAGAAGCATGGTCTGATCTTCCGAACTACAATGTATGGTATGTTCTATTTTCATTAGCTGATCTGGTCGACCTTTTCACCAGCGTCGATGAGGTAGGCTGGATGTATTCATTAACCCTGTGCTGATCGACAGTGACGATAGCTACGTAACTGGTATCTCTCTTCAATATTGAGGCCTCACCGGAAAATAATGGGCAGAGACTTAATATTTGGTTTGTATGTACGAAACACAGTGCATGGAGAATAGGGAGGGGACCTCATTGAGGTTAACCATGACAACTCAAATCTACCAACTCACGGATTGGGAAAAAGCCCCTAAGCCAATCCATCCCTCTTCATTCCATCACGCCCATCCACATGTCGCTCCAAGTGATGCTCAGTTCCTTCATTGTTGCCTTGTTAAAGTACATAGATGAGTTCCCTGAAAAGCCACTTCTTGGAATGGCTCAACGTCTTTCAACTGAAAACTCAAAGTGGAAAATACCTGCGCATCGTATTCTCCTTTCTCTGATTACCCATTCCCTGGATTCAGAGTACACGGCTAGGGAGTTCTGGCAGGAACTGAAGAACTGCGGAAACTTTTCCATCCTTTCCCTCTGTCAGTAGCATTGGTTTTGAGTTATGCTGAACTTATTAAAACTTGTTCGCAGGCATGGCAGTGGAGAACAATCTTATTGCACAAGATAAATTGGTGGAATGGGTGACAGAGATCTACTGGGAATTGCAGGCACCGACTTGCAATGTCGAACACCTTACCAAGCTCGCCAGTAATTACCTGACCCATTTGATGATTGCATGTAAATCATGGTTTTGCTAGACTTGTTGCACTCACTAACACTTTTAAAGTTGCGAATCCTGGGGGGCACAAGACACCTCAGGGTACTTCCCATTCAACTCCAGACAATTGGCACGTGAGCGAGATTCAAGATTTAACGAACAAATTCAAGATTCAAGGGAAGCAGTCAACCTTAAAAGACCTTGTATGCTTCTACTACTCTTGACCTATCAGCTACTAACACGTTTGAAAGTTGTTGATGCGTGATGGTCCTAAATGCTTACTCACGGAATATCCTTTTCATGGTCCTGGTCGGGTGCCAGTTGAATGTGCCTATATCATCCCTTTCTCTGTCCATTACAAGGTAATCCATACTTCATTCAATTGTGCTGTTTTTTTTTATACATTCTTTTCAGACACTTACAGTCGCAGCCATTGAAGCATTGACTGGAAAGATGCTGGCTGCCACATTTATCAAAGACTACATAAACACCCCCAAGAATGCCCTTAATCTCGAAGTTAACGCACACACTACAATGAATCGCAACCTGTCTTGGGGGATTGAAGCCAGACGTGTTGAAGACAAGGTCAGTTGGTTGACTCTGTATTTTTTGAAATTCAAACCTCCACAGTGGAAATATTTTTACCGCACCGTACGACCTGATGATGTAGCAGGTACTATCAAGCTTCGTGATGGTGACGAGATCCCATTTGGACAAGGCAATCGGACCATTGACCTCCCAGATCCATGTATTTGCAATGTCCATCTGGCAGTTGCTCGAGCATCACATGCTTGTGGTGCATCGGAAATATTTAACGAGTATGCTGATGGTGGTGATGATGAGGATCATATGGTTCCAGTGTATTTTGGAGGCCCATATATAGGAGATGATGTGCTTATGCGTATAATTGAAGCCAGGCTCGAACCACTGACCTGCACCCAACCCACAGTTGACTCGTACTCAGCCCCTGAGGGTACATAGAGTGCTGCTGTAGTTGTACTAGACATAAACTCATACTATGTAGTAGTTATCTACGTGTTAATAGCATCCCACCCTTCCGGTAATTCCATCTCAGTATAGCAAAGAGCGTCGTCCTCATCGTGCATGGGTGTGCTGCAGACGTCAGGCGGATGTCATCGCCGTCGCCATCGTGTCTGAGTGCTGCAGGTAGACATCGTCGTCGGAGTGCCTCTGTGGGCTGCACGTGGGAGTGATTGTCGTCAAGTCGATAGTGAGGTGGGCGTGGCTGTAAGTGGCGTTGTCGTTGTCGTGCCTCTGCAGGATGCAGATGGTCAGCTGATGTTCCACGACGGCAGTGGCCATACTTGAGTGTCGTCCTCGTTGTTGATGGTGGAGTGGTCGTGGTCTTGGCGGATATTGTTATCGTTGTCGTGATGGCATCGTAGGTGAGTGGTGGTGGTGGTGACCGTGTCGCGTCGCAAGTCGACAGTGTGCAGCTAGTTGAAGAGTCAGCGCGTCAGTCAAGACCAGAAATTGCGAGACGGCGACGTACCTGTGTCACCTAAGCCACCCGTTGTCGTGGCCTCGTGAACGGGTGGGCGACGTTGTCATCGTTTCGCACGATGTTCCACGCCGGCAGTGGCCGTACGTGGGCGTCGTTGTCATCAGGCGTGCTTCTCGTGCTGCAGGCGGGCGTCGTCGTTGTATTAGTGGGCTGCAGATGGGCGCCGTTGTCGTCGATGCGTCTCTACACACGGCAGGTAAACGTTGTCGTTGATGTTCCACGGGCAGTGGCCGTACGTGGATGTCGTTGTCGTCACTGTCGTTCCTCTGGGCTACAGATGGACAACGTCGTCATCGTCGTCATTTGCGCCGGTGAGTATCATGGTCATGGTGGGTGTGCCTCTGTTGTCGTCTTTGTTCGAGTGGTTAGAGTGATGAACGCCATCGTTGTTGTTGTTGGTGGTGGTGGTGAATGTCGTCGTTCGTGCGGTGGTAATCCTGCTGTCGCATCGCGTCGTGCTGGCAGTACAGTGGTGGTTGTGGCCGTTGTCATCATTATCGTAGCTGACTGTGTGCTGGTTGTCGTGGTGCTCATATCATTGGGACCGTCGAGACCTGAGAGGAACTGGGTGACCAGGCTTGGTGGTGATTTGAATGCTGAGATCTGAGACCTCTATTGCCACCGGTGCAATCTGGATCCAAGTTTAGATGTATTATTAGTAAGCACGGGCTCAACACTTTCAACTACCCCACCGCGATGAGGGTAACCGTACTGATGCCCCAAATTTAAGCAGTGGCAGGTCAAAGGCAGCCTGATGCAGTGAGTTGTGACTTGATATCAATTTGAATAGGCTGCCCTGGGACACAGAACGGCACCCACCAAACCTATCCCTTGGCGATGCGGCGGCCAAGAGACAGTTGTCTGAAGGCAATTCTATTACTTGTACAGTCCATGTCCATGGAATCTTGATCACGGAATTTCTACCGTTGCTGCTGTGGAGATTTGTTGGGTAATAGGTGAGCTAATTGAACACTGAACATCACCTTCTTCCAAACAAGATCACTGAAACTGGAAATGCAATGTCACCTTGCCCTGCAAGGTCACTGCAACTGGAAAAGCGTGTCCTTTTTTCGTCACCCGCGAATATGATGGTTTGAATGCGCGCCAAAGGTCCGCGTGAAATTAACTCAGCCGTGGCAACAAGGGTACAGTCAACTCCCTTATAACCCATACCCCTCGGGATAAGCCAAAATGTATGGGTTTTGAGGGAGTATGGGGTGTTTGAGAGACCAACTACTGACGGCGCAGAAGCCCTTCGGCTGTTCTTATATGAGTATAGGATGGTTTTAAAAGATACCAAAGGCTATTTACAAGTGAAGTAGCTAGTTAATTTACTGTCCTTCATGCTCCGCATCCCAGCAATGCGCGTCCTCTGTCTAAACGAACCCAACATCATCTCCAACTTACAAGCGAACGGATCATCAAGATCTTGAACATATCTCTTCAAAATCAACACAGCTTGAAGTGCTTCGTTCCGTGCAGTGTTGAAGCAATACCTATGTACATAGAGGAACTGCTACTCCTGCTCACCTGTTATGTGGAGGGGACAAGCTGAGATGATAGCAGTAGCTGGTCAAGAGCTGTTTTATTATATAAGTGATGAACGCTGTTTATATACTACAAACATTGTGACACATGACTGTGACGCGTGACGTGTGAC
>Ga0307518_10000762_pt1 | contig 24159 bp, 10 predicted proteins | sample 25_EM_MG_FD_203889 | JGI IMG/M metagenome (GOLD analysis project Ga0307518, IMG submission 203889) | Populus trichocarpa ectomycorrhiza microbial communities from riparian zone in the Pacific Northwest, United States - 25_EM | ecosystem: Host-associated > Plants > Roots > Unclassified | place...
CAACTAATGGCCAAATACTAAGTGTTTTATGGTAGTCCATCCAGGATGTGCTATGTTTGCAGTATTTATGAATAATTTTAAAAGCATATTAAAGGGATATAATGGTAGAGAAGTAACAGGCTGTTAAGGTAGCAAAAAATAAATTTCTAGACTAGCTAAAATTATAGAATAAAACGTAACAATGATAAAAAAGTGATGGTTGCTCAACCTAAACCAATCCCTCAGCAAACAATAAGTCAAGGTTTTGGTTTTATTTTTAGAATTTGATGTTATAGATTTGGTGAGAAAAGGTATCAGACTAATGAGTATCATAAGCCAGATAGTCATTTGGATAAGAATTTGCAGCAAAAAAAGCATGATAAGGTATATGATTCTGTCTTTGATGATTCTAATAGCATTGGGGAGATATTTCACATAGATGAAAATGATAACATGGTTATTCGAGAGAGTATGTTAACTCAAAAAAGTAACTCGAGTGAAAATTAGTGATACACCCATATCTTCTAGTCAACATGTACCATTAAAGAAAAGATATGTAATTTGATAATTAATAGTGGTAGCTGCAAATATATAGAGTTTTCAAAGATAGTGAAGAAACTACAATTCGAAATAGAAAACCACTCTAGGCCTAAAAATCTGACTTGACTGAAAAAAGATACCGAGGTAGTCATATATAATTTATGTCGTGTCATTTCTCATGGAAGAAATATTATTATAATGTCTAATGTGATATGATGTTGATAGATACTTGTCATATGTTACTAAACATCCCTTGACAATATGATAAAAGTGTTTTGCATGATGGACAGTGTAATATGTACACCTTCAATATAAAAAGAAAGTATATAATATTAGCGTCTACAAAAAAAAAGGTAATTACTGAAACTAATTTAAATAAGGGGAAAACTTGTTATCTTTGTCTTAATTCATGAATGAGGTAGAGAATAAGGGGTGGTGTATACTTTAATGCTCAATAATGGTATTATAGATGAAAAGGCTAAAAACAGTCTTCTAGAATTTCAGGGAGTTTTGACAGAATTTGAAAATATAATACCAAAAGAATCTCCCCAAAGGTTGCCCTATATGAGAGACATTTAACACTAGATTGATGTGATCCTAGGTTTTGACCTATCAAATAAGCCAACATATAGACTCAACCTTAAGGATTCTAAAGAATTATAGCGGTAGGTGGTAAAGTTGTTGGAGAAATAGTATATTTGGGAGAGCATAAGCCCTTGAGTAGTTTCAACTTTTTTGATTTTGAAAAAAATGGTTCATGGCATATATGCATGAATAATAGTCATCTACCAAATCATGATAAAGTACAAATATCACATATTATAACTAGATAATATGTTGGATCACCTAGCTAGTTTTAAGGTATTTTAAAAAATTAACCTTAAAAATAGCTACCAAACTAGCTAGTTTTAAGGTATTTTTTAAAAAAATAACCTTAAAAGTTGCTACCATCATATTAGATCAAATTGGGGGATAAGTATAACATAGCTTTTAAGATGCGGCATAGGTTGTATGGGTGGTTGGTGATGTCGTTTAGGTTGTCCTATGTATTCTACTTTGATGATATCTTAGTTTATAATTCATCTTAAGAGTCGTATTTGGAGCACTAGCAAACTGTTTTTAACATATTAACACTAAATCATTTGTATAATAATTGTAAGAAATGTAATTTCTTCACCAATACTATTATTTTCTTGGGTTCTGTTATTTTTTGTTAATGGTGTCTATGGTGATTAGTCCAAAATGGTGGCAACTATAGAATGGCCAACTTCAAAAAGTATATATGATGTTCAGAGTTCCATAAACTTGTATCTTTTTATAGTTAATTGATCCAAAAATTCAGTACTTTAATTTGCCTATTACTAAGTGTCTAAAATTGTATACCTTTCAATGGATAGAAGAAGCAAAAACTAATTTTTAGTTGGTAAAATAAGAGATGACTAAGGCTTTTATATTAGCAGTCCTTGATTTTGATAAATTATTTAAGGTGAACTGTGATGCATCAGGTCCAGGCATTAAAAGTGTTCTTAGCCAGGATAGGAGACCTATAACATTTTTCAGGAAGAAGTTGTAAAGCTTAAAGAATATTGTTTTATATATGACTTAAGATTTTATGATATTGTTCAAATATTAATGTATTGGCGACATTACTTAGTGCAAAAGGAATTCATACTTATTACTAATCATGAGATTTTAAAGTATATTAACATCTAACAAAAGTAGAGTCGTTAACATGCCAAGTAGGTATCTTTTATATAAAATTTTATTTTTTCTCTAAGACACCAATCCGATAGTCTGAATAAAGTTGTTGTTGCATTTAGTAGATGAGTTACCAACTCAATATTATGCATACTTATATGGTATAATTTGAATCCTTTAGAAAGTTGTGCCTAAAAGACCTATTTTTAGGTAGATTTATTTTAAGTTGATAGATGGAGGTAAACAAGGTGATATGGTATTTGTGAATGGTTACTTATTTTATAGTGTATAGTTATGAATCCTAAATTATATCTGCATGAACATGTCATTCATAAGTTATGTTGTGAGGGTCGTTTTAGGCATGACAAGACCATAGCCCTCATGTCATCATATTACTATTAGCCTAAACTGTCAAGTCAAGTATTGTAATTCATAAAGAAGTTTGTTATTTGTTAGTCATCCAAGGATGCCTTAACCAATATTGGGTTATATATTGCATTGTATGTTTTAGATTATCCTTAGTTGGATGTTAGTATGTATTTTATATTGGGTTTCACTCGTACCCAATGGAGTATGAGTTCAATCTTTATAGTAGTGGATAGATTTTCAAAGATGACCTATTTTATTACATGGAAAAAGACCATAAATACTTCTTGGATTACCTACCTTTAATTTAAAGAGGTTATTTGCTTGCATGAAATCCCTAGATCTATTACTTCTAATCAAGATATAAAGTTTATGAGTGATCTTTAGAAAAGTTTAAAAGATTAGTACTTAACTAAACTTAAACATGGCTTATCACCCCTAAATATATGGTTAGACTGAAGTGTTAAACCATAACTTATGGAATTTACTGCAAAGTTTAGTAGGAGAAAACCCTAAGCAACGAGATTTGGTTTTGTCATAAATAGAGTTTGCCTATAACAGGTCTAAAAATTGAACTCTTAACTAAGTGTATTTGAGATTGTGTATAGATAAAGTCTTTTTGATGTGCTTAAGTTACCACATGTTCCTTGTATTGGATGGATGAGCATCCAGATTGAAGGTATGACATATTATCAAAGTGAAGTACATAAATAGGTTAAGCAAGCTATTTCAGGTAGTAATGCCAAGTATAAACCCCAAGCTGATACTCATTATAGAAATTTCATATTTGAGACAGGGGACTTTATATAGGCATTGCTTATTCGAGATAGATTTCCTATGAGAGGAGTACACCAACTTAAAGAGATGATGATCAGTCCATGAAAGGTGTTATATAAGATCAATAATAATGCATGAAGACTCTATCTTCCAAGTTATTTAAAGATTTCTGATATTTTTAATGTGCAACATTTATCTCTGTCCTTTATAGATGACCAGAACTTGAGGGCGAGTTCTCTCCAACCCGAGAAGATTGATACATACAAGTTAGAAGAGCTAGATAATTTTGAATAGTCAGTTGTAGATATGTTATCAATGTATCATATATAAATCTTAACATATTTATTTACGGACTAGTGAAATAGATTTAAGCTTAAGAAAAGCTTGTTTATGTCAAACATACAACTTAACATAAAAAAATCATAACTTTTTATTTGACCATTGGATGGAGCTTTGATTTTATCAAATAATTTTACAGGCCTATATCTATAAGAGGCATGACTTGATGTAACCAACTAAGTTATAGAAGACCCTCAAACTAGGCCTCAAAGATGTTTGAGTCAATTTCATTATATTTCTTTTTCTTTTTGAATTTTAAGTTTAATTTTGGATTTATTATTGTGTTTCTTTAAGATTTTAATTTTTTTACCTTGTAAATATTAGTTTTTGACCTATTTTAAGAGTTCTAAACCTTTTAATGAGGCAGATTATATTATAATTATTCATTTAGTAATAAAATACGAGTTAGGATTATCGTGTGAAAACCTTATTCAACTTCAATTTTGTTTTTATCATTTCTTGTTGTCTTTTTATTTTTGTGTATGTTTGCATCAGTAACTGAATCAAATTTAACCAATTTAGTGAATAACTCAGGCCTTTTGGTGCCTAGTGATGCAATTAGGCATGTGGAAACTAAAGGTTTTAAGTATTTATGTGAAGATTTGTCATAATTGGATGAGTATTTGCTATAGACAGACTATATGAATGACCTAACAAATGCTTTTATGAACTAGTGGGACATGCTAGAACTAAGAAGAGGTCTGGTCGTGTCAGACCATGATAGTGGTTAAAATCAATGTTTTAAAACCCGGCCCGGCAGGTCGACCCGGGACCCGGGTCTGTGGCCGGGTCGGGTCTAAGCAAAAAACATGCTTGGAATTGACCCGGTCGACCCGGAAGGTTGACCCGGGACCCGGACAGACCGGTCAAACCCGGCTGAGACTCAAGTTTATTTTTTTATATATACTCATGACCGAAACGACGTCGTTTTGGCCTTTTACAATTAAAAGGCCAAAACGAGAAGAGTAGAGGAACGAACGCAGAAGTGAGAAGACCTAATTAATTTCAAGAAATCTTCAAACCCATTTCAGTCGCGAAGAAGAGCAGAAGACTCTTGAATCCTTGATCGCCGTTTCAAATCTGAAAATAAGGTTAGATGAGTGTTACTTGTTTCTTTCTTCTTTCGTTAACCTCTGTTTCAAATTGAAACATCTTTTAAATATTCTTCCCTCTATTGAACTTGCAGGAGAGCTTTGCTATAGTATAACAGTGGCATCGATTCTTCCCTATGTTGACCCATTTACTTTGAACGGGCAGGCTTGCAGCTCCACAGGTATGTATCTCATTTTCTCTGTTCTTTTATTTTTCTGCGACTTCAAATGGTCAAAGACCTGAATTTTGATGTGAATATTGTTGTGAATATTGCTGTGAATATTTCGTTCATTCTGCTTCTGCAATTAGTTGTTATTGCTTCTGCCCTTCGTTGTCCCTGTTCGTTTGCTTCTGCTTCTGTTAATGCTCACCAATTTGCTGTTATTTTTGTTACTGTTCTGCTTAAGTTGAATTTGATGTCCCTGTTCGTTTGCTTCTGCTTCTGCTTCTGTTAATGCTCACCAATTCTGTTTAATGGACTTGCAACTGTAAGTGTATGTGTTCACATGGTTATAGAAGCGTAGGCTTTCTTTTTCAACCGAAACTGATTTTTCACTACTGTAAACGTATGTTTTTTTTAGGTTAACCCGGGTCAACCCATCTGACCCGTGACCCGATCACTTGACCAGGTCGATGTTCGGGTTGGGTTTCAAAACTATGGTTAAAATAGCAATAATAGAATATTTGACCATTGGTTTAGGCTTAAATTTTTTGCAAGTGATTCTACAAGTAGTTTTCTTTAAAAGAAACCATTTTGTTATCTATCGTACCATTGGATCTCATAAAATTAGGCCTAGAAGTTATTATTTGGGCTAATTTTGTTAATTTTCCTAGTTTTTTCTTGGATTTATTTTTTTATTTTTGGATTTTTTGTTGATTTCTTTTATGCTTTTGAATTTCTATTTATTTCTTAACAGAGATAGAGTTTTTTGGACTATTTAAATGTCTTGTAAACCTCTAAGAAGGTTGACTCCATTAGTCTTATTTTTTAAAGAATAAAATTATGAATTTAAGGTTTACATCTGCAATCGTTTTTACTTATAAAATATTTTATGTTTTCTATGTTATCCTTATCCTTATAGCTTTTGTTTGTGTCTATTTGTATCAGAGTCCAATAATGTTAAGTTTATTATTTATTATATGTTGTAATCTCATGAATATTTATTTGCTTGCTATGTGTTTCTAACAACCATTATAGAAAGAAGTTATAGAGTAGAGCATGGTCAAGGAAGGGACAAAAAGGCTTTCTATTAGGAGAGAAATGTTTAGGAGCTCATAATAAAGGACATACAAGGGTAGATAACAGAGTTAACCTGCATGTTGGAGGAAAGAAACCTATAAGACCAAGACTAGGAGAGTGATTATGGGTCACTGCCCACCAGTAAAAACTAGAGGCATGATCATAAGAGATGACCTCTTTATCGAGAAAGAAATAAGTATGGATACTTCAATTTTCATATAAAAATCCATGAGTTTATGTGAGCTTTATAGGTAGAGGATTTCATAAACTGGTTGAACGAAGTTTAAAGGATTTTTCAGTGCAAGGAGTTTTCTAAATAGACACGAGTTAAGTTGATCATAATTAGATTGAAGAGTTAGGCATCTGCTTAGTGAGAACAGTTAAAGAAGATGCAATAAAGACAAGGAAAGTTAAAAATCATTTATTGGGATAAAATTATGAGAAGACTCGTTATATTAACATAAACTTGCATCGGGTATTGAAGTCATTCATGAGAAGACTCGTGATTTATTTTGATAAAATTGTGATTTATAGTCCCATTTTAAATTCTCATTTAGAGTATTTACGGGTTGTTTTTAACACTTTAAAAAATGACCAATTATTTATGAACTACGAGAAATGTAAGTCTTTACTAATAATGTTTCTTTTCTAGGTTTTATCGTCTTTATTAATGGTGTTCAGGATGATCAGTCTAAGATTTTGTAATTATAGAGTGCTTAACTCCAATGAGTATTCATGATGTTTGGAGCTTTCACAGACTTACATCATTTTATAAGAAATTCATTTAAAACTTTAGTTATCTCACTACACTTATTATTGAGTATCTAAAGAGAAGTACCTTTCAATGTATAGATGAGGCCAAATCTAGCTTTTAGTTAGTGAAATAGAAGATGATTGGAGTGTTAGTATATATGTCTAAAAGCCAATCGATTGGTTATACGTGGCATTAACTTTGTTCATGTAAACATATTTAATTTTTAATAAAGGTTTTATTTATCTTTAATATTCATCAAATATTTGATTAATGAATTTAAAGTAAAGACAAAGTTCTAGGAAAAAAATGGTTTACAAAGAAAATTATAAAGTTGTTATAATTATAGGATTCTTATTGCATTACAGTATTGTTCGTGATCAATACTCTATCAAAAACATACATTAATTAGAGTTGTTGAAACTAATATATATTATGTTATTTTCTTTATTAAAAGAAGCAATTTTTTTTATAAGTTAATGTATAAAAGATGCCTAGAATTAATATGTAGGTGCTTGTCCGATGACATGTATATTGAATTGATCAATATGAAAATTCCACATTGAGAGCTTACATGTGTCTATGGAAAAGCTTTTGTTATGATTATGTAAGTGATCTTTATATTTGATATTACTAAGTTATCTTATATAAGGAAAGTTATGTTTTGATCATGACCACACGTTGTCCTAATTAAGGGTAACAAACAAACATATATTAGATATAATATGAACTATATGAAGGTATTTGAGTGATCAAGAGAGGATTCATCACATTAGATGAATTACAAAAAATCTTCCACATATTCTCAAATAATATTAATTATAAATCCTTGCGCAAAATGGAATGAGATTTGAAAAGAGTTTTAAATCTTATTCAAAAAATTAATGACTATGGTGTTAAAAACAAACATAATTTGAAAGAGTAGATACACTCCATGTTATAATGTCTAAATCAAAATATTATTACATTAAGAAACTCATTAGTGAAAATGTTAAGTTAAACCACTTATGTATTTCCTACTATTTTGGGGATCATGATAGGTTGTTAGACATTGTATTTAATCTTCAAATATAAATCAATCAATTATTGAGTTGATAATAAATTAATTTATTTAATCTTATTTTATTTAGGATTGTGATTTATATTTTAGGATTGTGTGTGTTTGGAAGTATGGTAGCAGTTGTTTTTCAAAGTGTTTTTCATTCCAAAACACATCAAAATAATATATATTTTTTTATTTTTTAAAAATCATTTTTGATATCAGCACATTAAAATGATTTGAAAACATAAAAAAATTAATTTGAAGCAAAAATAAAAAAATTTCAATTTTTTTTCAAAAATGCTTCTGAAACGCAATGCAAACACACACATGCCAACTTATTAGAAAACCTAATGAGTCACACACATAAGAATCATTGGCCAGAGATTAAACTATGATGATATATCAAGAATGACTTGATGGTAAATAAGTTTTAGAAATTGAGACTATAATGTAATTAATATAGGGGATTACCATTCTAGACCTAAAAAAGATCAAGTAAGGACTTGATTGAATTTTTAAAAAAATTATCCTGAAATAATATATGTGATATTATTAAGGGGTAAATTAATATTTTATCATTTATAGGATTTTCAAGTTTTCCTATAAATAAAATGTTGGACCTTTTATTTTTTGTACAGTACAGACAAAGAGAAAAACTATGTAATTATAGAACACCTGAAAAACACAAAAGAAAAGAGCTAACACTCAAATACATAATAATCTCTCTCTCTTAAAAGGGTATAAGAGATTTTCTATTGAAAGTTTGTATGGATTATCGTTAGAGGTCGGGCATTTGAACGACTTGTGGCTTGTGATAACCCAGTCATGAAGTAATTATTCAAAGCAAAAAAAAAATGATATTTAGGTAATCTTTGTATAAACCCTAAACAACTCTAGATTTGTCTAACGAGATTTTTGAAACTCCTATTTTTTTTTTAATTTATCCTTTTCAAGAAACCCAACATGAAGCTCTTGTGTTGGCATTTCTCAATTTTAAGAAACTATTTGAGGTAGATTATGATGTATCCAAGACAGACATTGAAGGAGTCTTTTGGCCAAGATGGGCGACCAATTGTCTTTTTCAATGAGAAGTTGTCCAACGTAAAAAAGAATTACTCAATGTATGACTAGAATTTTATGTTATTGTTTAAAGTCTCAGGCATTGGTGAAACTACCTAATGTATAAGGAGTTTATCCTAATCACATATCATAAAGCTTTAAAATATATAAATGAACAACATAAGTTAAGCCGACGACATGTAAAGTAGGTATCGTTTTTGTAAAGTTTATATTTTTGCTAATACACCAATCGGGTAGCCTAAACAAAGTAGATGATGCCCTCATTGGGCGAGTAACGTTATTTAGTACCTTGCGTACATAAATGATAGGATTTGATGCTTTTTGAGAGCTATATTTAGGTGATTTATTATTCAAGCAGATTTATGTTTAGTTGACAAATGAAAGTAAGTGAAATAACTTTGTACTTATTAATAGTTATCTATTTTATAGTTTACAATTGTGTATCCCATATTGTTCTTTACAAGAGCATATCATCTGTAAATTGCACTAAGAGGGACATTTTGGGCGAGATGAGACATTGACCTTAGTGTTAACAGATTATTATTGGCCTAAGTTGCTAGGCCAGGTATCCCAAAGAAGCCTTATCTAATGTTGGGTTATATACTCTATTTCCAGTTTTTGATGCTCCATGACTAAATGTTAGTATAGATTTTATATTGCACTTACTTTGTACCTAACGAGCCATAGGTTCTATTTTTATTATTATTGATAGGTTCTTGAAGATGGCCTATCTCATAGCTTGTTAAAAGATCATGGATGTATCCTGAATAACCTAATTTTACTTCAACGAGGAGGTTTGTTTACATGGCATTCCTAGTTCCATCACTTCAGAGTTCAGATAGAGATGTGAAGTTTATGAGTAATTCATAGAAAAGGTTATAGGGAAAAGGTGGTTAACTGTAGACTTAAAAACTTGCTATGAAGTTTAGTAGGAGACAAGCCAAATCGGTAGGATATGGCCTTGTTGCAAGTAGAGTTTACTTATAATAGGTCTCAGAATTAGACTGCACAACTAGGTTTATTTAAGATCGTTTATAGAAAGAATTCTTCTAGAATGTTGGAGTTATCACTTGTTCCTCATATCGGACGATTGAGCATCCAAGTTGAAGGTATGACATAATACTTGTATGGTGTTCATGAGTAGGTCAAGAAGACAATCACCGACATTAATGTTAAGTATATGGCCCTGACTGATACTCATTATAAGAGAGTGACATTTGAGGTTGGTGATCTAATATGGACAATCCTTCAAGTTAAAGGTATGACATATTATTTGTATGATATTAATAAACAGGTCAAGAAGACAGTCACCAATATTAATGCTAAGTATAAAGCCCTGACTGATACTCATTATAGAAAAGTGGTGTTTGAGGTTGGTGATCTAGTATGAGAAATCCTTACTCATGACAAGTTTCTAATTGGTAAGTACAACAAGTTGAAGGAAAGAAAGATAAGCATTTGTGAGGTGTTATAGAAGATAAATGACAATGCTTATAAACTTCGACTTCTCAATCATCTGAAGACTTCTGATATCTTTAATGTTCAACACTTGACATCTTATTTAAAGAAAGAACAGAACTCGAGGATGAGTTTTCTCCAACCCAGTAAGAATGATGCCCTTGAGCTTATGGAAATTGAAGGTTTTGAGCATCCGGGTGAGGATATGCCATAAATGGATGGAGATTTGCCATAGACAAACTATATGGATGGCCTAGCAGATGTTTTTAAAAACCAATAAGATGTCTGGTCGCGTCAAACCAAGATGGTGGCTTTAAATGACGATAATAGAAGATTCGTTATTGAATCGGGTTTAGATTTTTCCAGGTGATTTTATAGGCAATTTTCTTATTAATAAGCATTTTATCATTCAACAGACCATTGTATATCTTGAAATTAGATCTAAAAATTATTGTTTGGGCTAATTTTGTTAATCTTCTTAGGTTTTTTTTGGATTTATTGTTTTATTTTAGATTTTGTGTTAATTTCCTTGATGCTTTAGAATTTTCATTTATTTCTTAGTAGATATATGATTTTATGACCTATTTAAAGTTCTTATGAACGTCTAAGTAGGCAACACCACTAACCTTATTTTTCATGGATATAGAATTCATATTTATAACCTTCTTCTCTTTTTTGTTCGAAGTTGTTTTTGTCCTCGTAACTTCCCGCCTACATCACCTAACTTGGGTGTTCACTTTCAGCACTCTAAAGTTGAAGACAACAAAGGTTAAAAAGGACAAGGTTGGATATCAAAGAAGAACATGGTGGATGCAATAAGTGCATGGCTTAGCCTAATTGTATTTGTACTTCTAAGAGCACACTGACGTGCAAGCCACAAACGAACACAATATCTTTACTTGGATGCTCTGATAGCAATGCTGGAAAAAGAAAGAAAAAAAAAGAAAAAAGAGGCTGCGCCTAAAAGAGTAAAGTAGCTCTGCAACTTTGTACAATAGTCGTTGCAGGGCAAACAAAAAAGTTAGCTTGCTTTGCTAATATTTCGGAAATCTAACTTTTTGTCATGAAGTGCCTTCTGATAAATCTACCTACATGGGAGTCCCAAATCTTAACACAGGTACAGTCAAAGTTTTGAGGATAATCTGAATGAATATTGCTTGTGATTTTTATCAATCATTTCGTGCATATTAAGTTGTAGGGAGAAGGTGATCAAGGGTTTATAATCCTAGCTTAATTAGCTTGATTGGCACTGATCAGAAGGAAATTATATACGCAAGTTCTCCAAACTAAGAGCCTATCTAGTTTACTGAGTGCTGCTAATTCAGGCTTACTCAATAATTCAAAATTGCTTACTGCTATTGGGTCTATAAACAAGCTGGTTTACGAGGAAAACCAACCAACACCAAGATATATAGGCCGGATTCAGCTGATTTCTACGGGGACTGCCATGAATGTGACGAGGTGTAGTTACGTATTCAGCTATATATGCCACTCCACCATGGGACTGCCTTAAATGATACTGTAAACGGTAGAAATTGGAAAGCTACCCCATATATTTAACTTTATTTCATGTTTCTAGATGACCAGTTTAAAGAACTGATCGTGCATGTGTTTGACCAGCCTGATGAATTGATTTGTGATAGTACTAGTTATTTAATGTTTGATTTAACTAGTACTATACTGAACAAAGAATTTTGACATTTTGTATGCTTGTCCTTGTGTAAATTAAACATAAAGCAGCAAAAGTCATCGTTGTTGCTTCGCCAGTGGGGTATGTTTTCACAGGTAAGGGATGCAGTTCCATGAAATAATACATGGAATAAGATGGCTGTTTATTTAACATGAAGACAACAGTCTTATCAATACCCAAAACGCTAGTGTTATAAAGAGTTCAACAGGCAGCTTGAATACAAAATCATTCCTGATAGAAACTACCTAAACATTCAAATGGTGGTTGTAAGATAGTTGGAGAAGCCATGCGTTGATCAGCCTTCTTCTTCTTGGATTAAACTGCTGATAAGCTTAACAAGTCCAAATAATGACATGGAGCCTGTAAAAGCATAACCTGCAATTAACATTGCTGTAAACAGCTAAATAGCAAAATTAACTTGTCACTGAACGGCAGAGCAGGCACACGAAGAGAATTGATGCCGGTGAAGCAACTGTGCCTTTGAATCTGTAATTAAACAACGAAATAGTTCTTATGATTGTTTTCTCGCTAAATCCTAGCGTGCATTAACGTGGGACAGCAATGATGGATGTAAGATTGCAAGAGAATCTGAAATTTATACACCCTTCCTTGTTCGAGGTAGGCTGCAAAAGAAGCTCAGCTTCCTGTCTTTCATTCTGGCATACACACCATCACTTTGCAATTTAAAATATATGGTAAATGACAGCCCACACATATCCCAATATGTCTTCTAATTGGGCGAGGCGGTTAAACCAGTGATCCAAGACCTTGGCCAGGTCAGGCAGGCTCCAGACCCAACATCTATGGTTTAAAATTGTATAATTATAGGCGACTACTGGCCTTGTCTGATATGACTAAAATTTAGTACCTTGACTTGATCGAGTTAGTGGATTCTTCAGATGCCAGCCTTGCAAAAAAAATATAAAAAAAGATTTGCATTCTGATAGATATCCCTACAGAACTAAAGATACATCCATCTTTTGTTATGTTTCAATGATTATTGTTGCAAGGAAGGCAACCACAAGAAGTGTGGCCAGAAAATTGCATGTTATGTCTGTCTATGATTATCTTCTGTGCTTGTACACTAGCCCTTTGAGTCTGCTCGGTGTGCCGGTGGTGAGCTGCTGCTCTCCATTCTTCAGCTTTTCTGTGCACAACTGCCATCCTCTTCATCAACTTCTCCTCTAGATTTGATCTCATTTTCTGTATTTTCACCTGGAAAAATCATTTTGACAAGAAAAGATTTTCAATTATAGACTACACCATTGGCAGAAACCAGCCATTGTTGGTACACTTTCGAAATCAAAAGAATGCATAGCCCCAAAACTAGTAAGGTGACAAGCAAAAATGCATAGAAAATTAATGTGGTTTCTCATTGGAATTACGTTTTGTTATATTTTCCAATTGGAAATCAGTGGCCTTGTTAATTGTGTACTAGGGCATTATTTTATTAATATGAACTAAAAACTACGCCTTCCAAGCATAAGGTAGCCTAAGTTCAAGTGAATATTCCTATTCACTGCGAACTTCAAAACGATAGATACCCACTTGGGCTAAAAAATTTACAACAAAGACTACAGAATTATTTATTCAAACAATGATGACTTCTAGTTTTCTTCTTAGTTGTTTAATCTTGAAGCATGTAGTTAAGAATATACGGAACCAAAGAAGACACACTAAACGAGGTGGACCAGTCAAGAAAACAAAAAGAAGAGAGGTGTCAAAGAGCTGCGAGGGACTCGAGGCGACTAAGCCAACAATAAGTCCGACAAAACCCTCCAACTATAGTAAACATTTGGTAGATATGCCCAAGCATGAATTGATAGACATGGATAATCTGTACATACTCTTAACACCAAGGGTAACTCAGATCATCTTCACTTAATTTCTAATACCAAAATACAACTACTTCGCATGGCTTGTTCCATCCCAACTATGAGGAGTTCAATAAGTTGCTAGTTTGCCTATGATTACTGTTGCTATTAGCAACAAAGTGGAGTATTATTGGGCAGAAAACTTTAAGGAAAAGCGCCAGTAGCAAAACAAAGGAGAGGACTATTGCAAAGAAAAGTACTGAGACTTTATATTCTCATGTTCGATTGTCCATGGTGCTTGATTATTCATGGAAGAACAGCATGAAACTAAAATGATTCAGACAGATGACGAATGTACCTCGAGCTTTCTTGATTGCGCTTCTGCTTTTGCGCCTTCGAGGTTAACCCAAGCTTGAATTTTCGCCTCCTCTCTCTGATACCTGTATCTTAAATTACAATTGATAACTCACCAAAAAAACAAATCAACTGCTAAATGCTGAAAAATCTGTGAGCTCATATTATTACCTAAGGCAGCACTTTGTCTTTTCCTCTTCTTCCCATGCAGCAGCTCTTGAGTCTGAAACACTTTTCTGAGATACAATGCCTGTTTCAAAATGTCTCAGGCTCTTAGATATTTCCTCTTCTTCCTCTTCCCTTGAGCTCCAATTTGATGTGACAGAACCATATTGCGTCCCAAGATGTAGCTTAGCCAAATGACATTCTTGCAGCTGTGAAATGTCAATAGAATTATTGCCACTGCCCGAGTTCCCTAATGCCAATGGGCCTGACCTACTGGCAGGTGTGTTATGACGAGCAGGCGATGAACTCTTGAATGGGGTGTGGCACCTAGAATTCATGGAACTGCCTAGTGGAGTCATCTCTGTCCCGACATCTCTGTGTTTCACCTCATGAATTATTTCAGTGCCGGCATCTTTCATGCTTTCATTGTCTAAGTTTCTAAAGAGAAAACCTTCTTTCGATGGCCCTGAATATATAAAACTTGGTAAAACCGGCTCCACCTCGCTTGTGAATTTATCTACAATCATTATCAAACTTCAAATAAGTACTCGTTCCATTTGATTGAGATGAATCCAAGTTGTGAACATAATTTAACTGGTCAAGAATTGGATAGTAAATACAAATTCAATGAGAAAGGGCATTCTAAATGGAACTGTGAAGATTTTGCACTATGATTTTATACATATTAATTGGACTTGTTATGCAGACTTCATGAAGCTACAATATAACATGAGCGAGGTAAAGTACTACCATTTAGAAGAATCGACTCACTCCTTTGGTTGCACAGTAAAGGTGAAAAAGCAAAGCAACAAAAACTCTGCATCATTTTTTCCCCAGCAAAACAACGATTTGCATATAATTTCATACCAGTCCATATTCTGTTGCTTTTCTCAAATTCTGGGCACCTTAATTCTAAGTTGAATAACATTGTCCACATTACTTAATTTGCTGCAGCAACAAAAACTCCCATAAACAAGCACAGTCAAACAGCAGTGTATAGTTGAAGTGGACCAGGAAGTTAAACAGTGGAGAGAAAAGTTCGAGTCTCTGTTGAGCTTTTAAAAGATAGGTGAATAATAATAGTGGGCAAAAAATAGACAATGAGAAGTAAACGCCAAATGGGTCATCGAGGTTCCATTAAAGCTGAAATGAAGATAAATCCTACCTTTTAGAAGCATATCAGCAGAAACAGAAGTCCCATTAAAAGCTGTGGCTGAGTTATGTTGGTCCAAAGCCACTGACCCTTGAAAGCTGGTAGTAACTTTTGGTGCTTTCTCCTCCGTAACCCTTGATTTCTCCGCAAATACCTCTATTTGCTGCTTAAAATTATCACATTGTTTGTGAATCTTTGAAGACTCTGGTGATGGCTTTATGACATGAGCAGGAGACTCGTGGCAAGAACTGCTTATCAGCCACTTCTCTGCATCATCCCACTTGGATGGAAAGCTCTTTTTTGCAAGATTACCAACACTGAAGCTAAATACTGGCCTACCAGGAGTAGGAGGAGCTTCTACTCTTCTCTGTGTAACTGAGTTCACTCCCTCTGTTCTCCTTGGAACTGAAACTTCAAGAAATCCTCTGCATTCGGCGCTGCTATTTGCCATTGGAAATGACTTGACAAACTCAGATGTCTCCTTGAGATTGAGCTTGCACAGTGGGTCTTGAAAGGAGTCTGCAAATGGATTTTCCTTAACCTTCACATAGAAGCTTGTGCTGGTCTTGGTCTCCAATGCTGGTTCCTAAAATCACAAACGCACCCCCACAACACAACAAGCCAACATGTTATCAGTACCGAAAATCTCAAAACCCAAATGAGACATAAAAAGACAATAAGAGAAGAAAAACAAATTATGTGAATTCTTATACCCCATTAGGAACAAAAACAGGAGGAGGTTGAAAGTATTTTGGAGCAGTGAGATCCATGGTTGTGAGGAGGGTCACTGCAATGTTCTCGATTTAAAACAAGTAGAGGAATCTTCTGGACTAGTCTCTGGTGAAGTTTATACCTTAGGTCTAGTAGTCCCTAGTGAGAGGTTTGGTTACAGGCATGTGCCTCATTTTGATGTAAAGCACAAGTGATGAGAGAAAGAGAGGAAGCAGTTGAACAGTGAAGCTGAAGAGGGAAACAGCATTGACTACCCGAGAATCATGGTCTAAAAAGGGTTACTGTTACACTCAATATCGACCCCACATGTGATATAACAACTTAGACAGTAATGCTACAGTGTTCTTTCTGAAAAAAACAAAAGAAAAGAAAAGGAGACCACCGGTATACATCACAGTTACATTACATGCATGCATAGTTCAAAGTTCAAACTCTATATAATCTGAGGAAGGAGACGAAATAGTACTTCATGAAAAGAAGTGTTGGAGGGGCTTTGAGGGGTGCAAAACAATTTTCTGTTCATCCTTTTGGATTTGTTCATTTTTTTATCCCTCTGCTAGTGTGTAACAGTGTCTCACCTGTTCCACGACAGGAAAAAGCTTTAAAGATAACCTTTTCCTTTCCATTCTTTCCGTGAACCTGGAAATGGGTTTCACCAACGAGGGCTAAACCCGATCCATACAAGGATGGCCCAGGAACAGAAATCAAGCTCTAATGAGATATAAAACGGGCCCTAGTAATTGATTATTCTGATATTCTTGAAAAGTTCTCTTCTGGTAGAATTCTTTTAGTTCATCACACATAGTAGAATCGGTTAAGGCTATTCTGGACCCTAATACATGGAGTTGGAGGAGCAGGCCATGTATGTTTGTGTGCTGGCAAGTGTTCTCCTAGCTGCAAGGTCGAGGCTTAAGGACACATATATTCCACTCATCATGCATCATGATTCATGAACGATCTTATTCACGTACAACTGTGGGTGAATAATTGAATATAGTTCAAGCTCAGGGTACCAAATGTTCTTGCAATAAAAAATACAAATAAGATTTTAGATTTGGTAAATTATGGGCAAAGCTTATAAATGTGTTTCGGCAGAAATAGTGAAGAGAGGGAAGAGACAGAGAAGGGATGAGGAAAATTTTGAAGTATACAGATGCTGTTTTTACTGCATCGCGACACAATGCAGATTGCAGTGCAAACTTCAAAATTTTAATTTTTTTTTTTTTGAAGTTCTTAGAAAAGTTCAATTTGTTGTCTAAATCTTTTATGTTTCTTTTTATCCTTTTTAGTCTTGTTTCAATTCTAAAACTTTATTTTTCTTGTTTAAATCCATGATTATTGAAAAGATTTTAATTTAGTTCTTGAAGTTTATGTAAAAGTTCAATTTAGTTTCCAAAGTTTTTTATTTTGACATTTTTATCCCTTTAGTTTTAAGTGTCTACGTTTTAATCTTACAACTTCATTTTTAATTAGGTTCCTGATACACTGTAAAAAAGTTCAATTTAATCCTTTTTTCTAGTTTTATATTTTTTTTTATCTATGTAGTTTTAGGTATTTATGTTTCATAATTAAAAAATTCGAGTAATTAAAATTTTGAAGAAAAAATGTATATCTTTGGTCAAAATTCTCATTTTTTATTTTTTTGTTTTTTCATGTTTTTTATGTATCATATTCTTTTTATTAACAACATGATTTTTGGACCTCTGACATCCAAGATTTCATCTTGTTTTTCATATAAAACAATCTTAAAAACCTTCGAAAACTCCATTTCTAATACAAAAACACCTTCTAATAAATATAAAAAAATAAAAATAAATTATGAACACTGATTAATTTTTTTTATTGTTAATAAAATCATGTTGGTAATGAAAAAAATATATTTCATGAAAAAACATGAAAAAAAAACATAAATAGGAATTAATTTGAGTAGTGTCCAGTTGCCTAACTCGTTAATATTTTTCCATGAATGTTGAAAAGATTTTAATTTAGTCCTTGAAGTTTCCATAAAAGTTAAATTTAGTCTCTAAATTTTTTTATCTTGACATTTTTATCCCTTTAGTTTTAGGTGTCTAAGGTTTGACCCTATAACTTTATTTTCAATTTGGTTCTGATGTCTTGTAAAAAAGTCCAACTTAATCCCCTTTTTTAGTTTAATAATTTTTTATATATATAATAGTTTTATATATTTATTAGTATATTAGTCTGCTTCAATATCAATTTATTTTTAAATTTAAAAAATTATTAAGAGTGCAAAGAATATTTTAAATGACTTGAATTTGACAGCTATATAAAATTAAAAAAAAAAGGGTAATTATGCTAACTCAAATAACTTCAATCTAAAAACCATGTTAATCCAAAGCCATGCTGATAAAGAACAATTATACATTTTAATTGTTAAAAAAAAATATAAAATACAAAAGTCTTGGATTTGATAATGATGTTGATAAAGAATAATAATGCACTTTAGATGTAGGAGAGAGAAAAGATATCTTCGCTGTTAAAAGCATCTATAGCCGTAGCTATACTCTGTTTTCTGAATTATATGCCACAGCCTGCGATGAATGTTGATCACCAGCTTAACTGTTGACTCGAATAAAATAGCCATCTTACAGGGGACATCTGAAACTGATTGATGGAGAATTCTTCCACGAATAGGTACACGGTGCTGCCATTTGAAGAAAAGGTCTGATTGATGCTAAGCTCTGACAGAGTATGCTTTACTTTTTCCTTTCAGCAACCGTTGGAATTCTGAGGAGGCAGCCCCGCTTCTCAATGACCGGAATATAATTATAATCTTTAACCATCACCATTGTTTAATCTTTAGATTACAAAGACTGCTATCCATTTTAGCTTTAAACACATATTAGTGTTATATTAGTGCTGGCTGTGATAGTAAAATTTATCTGGGTATATTATTGCATAATTAAAAGTTATTATATGTTCCAGCGAGTTGATATCACCTATGCCATAAAAAAAATGCAAATTTGTAATATCATATCTTTTTTGTATTTATTTTAATGGGATAATATTAAAAATAAATTTTAAAAATATTATTTAATATATTGTTAAATAAAAAAACTTGAAGAACTCGAATGAATCACTTGTGTAAATTTCTTTCCTTCCATGTTGCTCTGGTCGACCCACGTTCAGCCTTGGATCAAAAAAGGAAAACAACTACGATCATTGATAAGATGCGCACATACATCGATACTTAAGCATATTTTATGTGAAACAATGAATAGACCCACCAACCAATGGATCAGAAACACGGAAGCATCACCTAACTACAAGACAAGTAACTAGTAAGGGCTCACCAATCTCAGGAACAGGTATAAGATAAGCAACATGGGACCCATTTGTAAGCTCTGTATTTTACGGGCCCTACAATGCATGCTGACATGACATAACCTAACAATAATTGAATTTTATATCCTTTTAGACCTACAAATACCTGGCGATCAAAACTACCTTATCATGTTCTTGCAGAGCCAGGCACAGATCCTGAGACAACAAACAAAACTCCTCCTTCCTCTTCTTCTGGCATATGATCAATGGCTGTAGCATGCTTGTCTTCTCCTCACATCCTGGTTCAAAAATCCGGACCTGTTATAAAACCTGCAAGCAGGATTTTGATGCTTCAACGGAATAGGAGTCATGTTCCACTCAAGAAAGCACCTACTCTTCCAGTCAGATCCTCATTACAAGCCAAGGTATTAAATATTCGTAAACTTGTTCCATGTTTCTTGATGCTATACATGTATAAATATAACTCTCTGTTTAATTTCTAGCTGGTTTTCGAGAATCGAGCCGAGGGCATAGTTTGTTATAGAGATGAAAGCGGGGAGATAATCTGTGAAGGATTCGATGAAGGCCCTCGATTTCACCAACAGCTTCAATGTTCATCATACCATCCAAGGTTTGATTATTCTCAACCAAGTAGCATATTGTAATTTAGTCCTCTATTGTAATATGTAACATAATGTTAAGATCCGAAATCAATACCTGAAAAAGTTTTCTCAATCTTTGGTTGACTTCAGGGATGCTGAGATCATCAATCTTCTTCAACAAAGATTGCTTCAGATTGTTAATGGCGGTGAGTTTAACAACACTGAAAATGGTGTTATTGTTGTGCAAGAGGACTGCAATCGGAATGGCTTTAACAAATTCTACTGATCAGTAACTAACTCCTGTAAGTTTAACCAACGTTATCTGAAATAAGTCCCAACATAACGGGGAAAAAAAACCTTTCTTCCAATCACAGAATGTAAATGGCGACCATAAAATCACTCGTCTGTATTGAAGCATTTCATTTTTCATTTTTTCCAGTCTGTGATCAACATTTCAACTTTCTCCCCTTCTGCTGGCGCTTTTTTTCTTCATTGAAGCGAATATGCATGCGCACTCACCCCTTTTGACACAAATAGAGAACAACAATGGCAGCTTTCTAAAACTGATTCTTAATGCTGTTTCAAAGCTAAATGGGTGAAATGGTTGGGCCTATGAAAAATCACCCGCAATCATTTGCAAACGCCATCATATTTTACCTCGGATGCAATCAATAAGGAGAGATTTTGACAAAAATGAAGCGCAGGAAACGCACCTTGCAGAACACAGGACATGATTCTTGTGCTACAAATCAAACAGTTTGAATATTTTCGAATTATTATGCATCAGAGCGTCTACAAATAGATTTGAATATGCTAGTAACAAGGTGGAAAGATGAAAGTGTGAATCTGCATATCATGTTTGACAAGTAATTACCAACTGGCTGCAAGTTTTACTCTAATACAAAGCTCGTTTGACCAAGTAATTCTACCCCCAAAGTCAATTTGCAACACATTCATTGGGCACTTGTTTCAGCAAAGTAATCCAAGGTTCATTATGCCACAAAAACGAAAAATGGCATCTCGATTTACAGAGATCAGAATGCCAAACAATGCTAGACAGACATGCTACCACCAAATCAACTGTTACATTTTGAACGTGTCCTTTATCTCATCTACTTTACTCTTAGTCCTTACAAAGTACCAGGCTATAGTATGTCCTTCCGAGGGAAAGAAGCAGTTGGGGAAGAGATCAAATGATTTAGGGAATGGATATCAAAATCAGCACTAAAACACAAGACATAATATTCACTTTTGATACATGTACATGTTGCAATGCTTTTTTTTTTCTTTTTTCTTTTTTTTGTACAAAGATTTCAGGGAAGGACATCCAATATTATATACCCTCGACTGAATCTCATGGCTTTGACAGCCTTGTTCTGCATCTCCTAACTAATAATTATGAGCTTCTCTTCTTAACTAAAGTTACAAAAGTAAATTCTATAGAAAAAGATAAAAAAAAAATGAAATGAAATATCAAGAATGAGAGAAAAACTGTTGGAGGAATGTTCCAAAAATTCAAGTTTAAATGTGCATGAACGCAGACCCGAAATATCAGTCAACTGAAGCCGCACCTTGTGTATTCTCTTCGCCCAAATCAGACTGGGATTTACTTGGAATGATAGAGGGAGGGGACCATTGATCTGGGACCATCAGAAAATAGGTAGTCATCGCTTTCCTAAACCTTTTCTTATATTGCTTCGGAGAAATAACAGTTGGAGATTCATTCTTTGGCCCACCAAGTATGCCTGAAGCCTTAACCCATGTTTCCAAATGTTTGTCCCATGTATACTGCCTCATGAAATCAATTATCCCAAGAGCCAATTCATGCTTCTCCTCATCAACCCCAACCAATAATGAGTAATCCATTACATCAATAGACTGCATATTTATAACCATGACAAATTAAAAGCCGACACAAAGACATATTCATCTTCAAATGCTAAATAACCACAGCAACTAGACACTTTTGATGAAAAAATAATAAAATAAATAAAATAAATGGAAAGAAAGAAAGAAACAGATTTAGAACTTACTGCAAGAAAAGAAGTATCATTCCAAACAGCTCTCTCCAGCAGCCGCTTTGACTTGTTTCCCACAAAAATGGGAGAGGTTGGCATTGCTTCAATCAAGTTCTGATCCAGCAGAACCTTGTTGCTCCCACTAGAATCAGGATTATACCGTGACCTGGAAGATCCTTTAAGATCATAAAGGCGGGTCACTTTCCTCCTATATAGAAGGTTCTCCATAACTAGAACATCCATCTTCGTTTCTTTCCCACCTTTCAGATTCTTCGATGTAACCTTTCAACAAGAAAGAAAAAAACAAAGCAATAAGTTGCCAGGAACATATTCAATGCCCTGTATGAAGTTGTTAATACAAAATCTCCTTCATTGACTGCAAAAGTGACAGGGGCTAGCATCCTCAAATTTTTCTTACAACTATTTTCATACAAGACCACCGATCAGATTGTATGAGCATTTTAATTTTAAAAATCAAGAGCTTTTTAAAAACTTCTAAAGCTCCACTTGCACCAACCAGCTGGCAGAAGCAGAACCTTGGCAGATACTGGTAGCCAGGTGTTCACAAACTTTTGTGGTCACCCATAAGATTACTTACGTATTTGGCATAAGGAACAGACAGTCAAACAAAGTTTCAATTGACTGGTGAACTAGGCAAGACGTCAGTCAAACTAAATAGCTATGATAATTTTGCCTACTTTTCATTTAAGGTTTCAAGAATAAGCACCTGGTAAATTCCCAAAATCTTTGCCAGGCATGTTGGACTTCTTGAGCTAATTGATTCAGAGAGGTACTTGAAGTAAGCAGGGGCAAATTTTATAAACGACTCCAATTCTGTTTTTGTGACTTGTTTGATGATAAAACGATCATCCAAGGTTTTTGCAAAGAAGACATTGCTCTTGCCACCTTGAGCTCCCCACTTCTTACAACGACTAAGAGACCTTACAAAATCAAGTTCAGATGGGCAGCATATCCTCCTCAAGGTTTCAAACCGCTTAGCATAGTAACAAGTCACAGAATATCTTGCCTTACCATCTGGGCTGTCATCTCCAAAAGAAACTTTGACATGCATAGCCTTTGTGTAGGAGAGTGGGTCCAAAATCAAAGAGCTACGTGATCCAGACATGGATAAGATGCTCTCATCTGTAGATCCAAAACTTTTATACAAATCAAGGCTTACTTCTTCGAGAGAGTGGAATGATTCAGATAAACTTGAGAAAGAACTCGATTCTCCAGTGTCTTTTATTCTTTCCCCCTCATCAGTTAGTTGGGCATGATATTCTGGTGATGCTAAAGCATAAGATATCAGACTCGTGGGTTCATCATCATACACAGGAATGACCGTGTCGTTCACACCCACAGGCAGAAGTAGCCTAGCCCCACCTTGGAGTTCCAAACTCCTGAAGGATGAAACATAGACAGGGTTATACTCACCCAGAGTACCAAGCTTCTCAGAGCTTGTTAGAAAATTCTTGTTCAATGAACGATAGAAATTCAAAAATGGCATTCTTAGCCAGCTCATATAATCTTCCATGTTATCAGGGTCCTTGGCAGACAACGCAGGTGAAGGAGAATAGCACACTTTGGATCCATCTTGGTCTTTGGCACGGCCCTCCAAATCTACCCCCTCCAATCCCACAGCAGTGGTTGAAGATTCTTCCATAGCTGAATCAGAAAGCCTATTGTTATCGTCCTTTAGTGTCCCAACTCCAGGGTGATTCTCACCAGTCCATGCAGCATCAAGGGTATCCGATAGATTTGCCATAATAGGAACCTGTCCATCAGAAAGGGTCCTAAAAAAATTTCCACCAGATTCCTTAATGTAAGATAGATCATGGGCAGACATGGTAGTGCAAAGATTAGCATGGCCTTCTTTTCCATGACCAGGGCCTAGACACACATCCATTTCTTGATCAACCTTGTCAGATAGGTTTGTGTTGCTACCAAAGCCTCCTTGCTGGTCAGAGCCTTTAAGCAGCTTGGC
>Ga0307518_10000763_pt1 | contig 24078 bp, 32 predicted proteins | sample 25_EM_MG_FD_203889 | JGI IMG/M metagenome (GOLD analysis project Ga0307518, IMG submission 203889) | Populus trichocarpa ectomycorrhiza microbial communities from riparian zone in the Pacific Northwest, United States - 25_EM | ecosystem: Host-associated > Plants > Roots > Unclassified | place...
TCAATGAAACTATGATGTATGTAGTCTAGTTTACTTATTCCGGTGTCAAGAAATTGGGGAGGTGGAGCGCTACCTATCATTATGCATGGGATGTCCATTATGCACAAGTGGTCACATGATAGTAACATCTTCTCTTCTTTTCAATGCTCTCACCTGGTCACATGTGGTGCATGTACTTGGATTCCCACTGTTGTGGGCCCAGTTCGTGCACTTACAGGCTTCTGAATATATATCGTGCTTGCTCTGTGCCGTGTGTGTGCTTGGATGCCCACCGTTGTGGGCCCTGCTCGTGCACTCACAAACCTCTGAATGTACTCTGGCGCACAATTTGATGGATGTTTGGTTGTGATAGTAATATGTAAGATTCTGTCTGCAGCCTTGTTGATTTCATTTTTCCAATTTGTCTGATTTCTCATCGACAGTCGTTTATCTCCAGTTCCTTGCAGGTGCATCTCATTCGGCAACCACCATGTCATCTTCACATCACTCTTCCTCCCCACCACAGGTGCCCCTGGCGAGTCGAGTCCACCCATGCTAGATTACTGGCATGTCGTATAAGACTCCGAGACAGCAGTACACTGTACTATGTTCAAATGACATGAACCAGATACAGTAACTGGGCTACTGTCAACCGACATCAGCCAGCCAACTATCTCATGAGTATCATAAATGATCTCAAGGTGGGTTGTCTTGGTGGGTTCCGCTTTGGTATGACACAGCTGATGCTTAATCCAAGTCTTCTGCCATCACCCCACTTGCATCTCCTCAGACATTCCGAACCCATTCATAAAGTCCATCAGCATTGCTGGTTCTCAGCTGGGAACGACTCCAACCCATCGCACAAATTAATCCCTGCTTGTGTATTATCTGCCTTCCAAACACATCATGTCTTCTTAATCCTTGCACCTGGTCTCTGCATGTACTTGGATTCCCACCATTGTGGGCCCAATTTGTGCACTCACAGGCCTCCGAATATACCCTGTACAGTATAGGGAATGGCACGGGTCAACCCACAGGTGTTGCAGTGTGGGTACTTTCGCATGGGTACTATACCCAGACGGACCCATACCCATACAAACCTGTACCTGCACCGGTTCACCCACCACTGCCGCTCGACAACTCAAGAATGATGGTATGTTTCTTTTCCTTTTCCTTACTAACTACTATTACAGGTCTTCTGTATACACATCTGCCCTGCATCGCCCGCACGCACATGGTGACCACACACCCAAGATGCAACATGACAACTGCCATCAGCAGCAGCGTCGACGACAACCACCCTGAACATGCCAGTGTGGCACGACGACGATGGCTGCAACAGCAACACATTCACTGCCAGCACGGTGCGACGCGACCATGGCCACCAGCAGCAGCATCGAAGATGACGACCTGGACATGCCAGTGTGGCACGACGATGACCCAGACACCTATCCACAGCTGACAGGCCACCAAACATTGACGATGATGCCTGCCTGCAAATTGCAGAGGCACAATGATGATGGCCTGCCTGCAAAACGCAGAGACATGACAACGACGACACCCCACGTACACCACTGCTGCCGTGGAACATCGTGGACGATGATGATGGCCTGCAACACACAGAGGCACGATGGCGACGACGATGACACCAATGTATGGCCAGTGGAATATTGATGACAATGATGATGGCCTGCAGCACACATAGGCACGACGACGATGACGCCCGCCTGCAGCACGCAGAGGCATGACAACGACGCCTGCCTGCAGCACGCAGAGGCATGACAACGACGCCTGTCTGCAGCACACAGAGGCACAACGGCGACGACCACCTGCAGCATACAGAGGTATGACAAGGACGAGGACAACCATCTACAGCACACAGGGGCATGACAACAACAATGTCAGCCTGCAGCAACAACAATGACAGCAGCCACCCCGACCTTCCCATTTCAACAACAACAATTAGATACATAGTTTAACTTATATGTATGTGTATAGATAGTAATTGTGAATTTAAGCACCCAAGTACTGTACCCATCACGTTCAAACAAAGGACCCAGGTGTTTCACATGGGTATGGATACAGGTACCTGTGGGTGTCCAAATTCTGACCTGGACCTAGTCTCCCCAAGGCACCAAAGATTCGATGGAAGACAATCGTTCCCTCTCCAACTATGACCCTCTACTACTATGACCCAGACCTGGACCCTTGCCATTCCCTAACAATGGTGGGTCGCCATCTTCTTTGACACTTGTACTGACTACCTATTTCACCCTCGACACTCACTGTCATCGCCTTGCCTGAGCCCTCGACTCATCCGAAGACAAATTTTCGGCTGGGGACTCCAATTGGCACGTTGTTTAGTGGTATGAATATATCGCTACCTCAGATACAAATTCTTCAGACACTTAGCTTGTCTGGAACTCATCATCTTGGTGGCGGATGTGTCATTGCATCATGTGGCTGTCAGATGAATACTTTCACAGTATTTGTCGCACCGCCACACTCCGGTCTTGTCATTCTTGGAGTCTCCGCATCATATGTTGGCCTTACTCCTCACTTTCGTGCCTCTTTTTTGGGGTTCCCTCGCATCCATTGAGGGGGGTGTATTGGGAATGAACATTCACTTGGTCCAGTTACCATCATTGTTCCCTATGTCAGTTATATGGATTATAAGTCCCGCTTGTACCTGAGCAGCTGTAGTCAGGTACAATTTGAATCTACTTCCATTCCTGGATTGTTCGGAATTCACCAAATGCACACCACACAGGTTTACATCTCAACCTTACTGCAGAAATGGCCTTGGGTGAACAATGGTTGTTTCGTCACAGTTCACCTGTTCAAAGAGACATGGTTACTCGTGTTGTGATCTCAGATCCCCACGGTTACAGTCAGGAGGGGCCTGCAGTGGATTCTACATTGCCTTTGATCATGCAGTGCTTTGTACCAGCAGTGAACAGGTAAGTTCTTTCTGAATCCCCATTTTGTCCTTGCCAATCGATTTTCCATTCAATCACATTCCAGGGGTGTGGAAGTGACCCAGACACCATTGGATCAGACTCACGGTGCTGCTAGGTTTGTTTTTGTTTTTTTGTTGTTTCTACATTGATTCCTACATAGTGCTCTTTTCGGGTTAGCAGTAGCATCGGTGGCTCTGGTAATCACGATCTGTTGGAAGGGTCAAGCAGTGCAAGTAACACTCAAGCTCAGTCAGCAGGGTTGTCAGTGAGTATTCAAGATGATGAGTTGATCACCACCTGAAACCATTGTCCAGATTTCTTGAAGAAATCACAAGTATCGTGACTTGCATGCTGCCTACTACTGGTTTAAATCACAGGGAGAAGCTCCAATTGACCACCCTCCGATCCTGGAGGATGTTGAGGAAGGTGATATTTTCTTCTACTGGATCACAGGTGCCGAGAAGTGGCAGATGTGGCTTTGGAAAAGTGTTGAAAATAGTTACAGCTGGCACCAAGTCCAGGAAGGAGAGCAGATTAAGGGACCCAATGGCTCCCCTAGGTATTTAGTAGTGAACAACAGCAACCAGCCATCCATAGTACAGGCAGGGACATGGGAGAAGCACTATAGGTGCAAGGTACCACGGGCAGCTCAGTTGTCCACTTAGCTGATATATTATCTACTGGTAATACTATCTGTACATCTAACTGGAAATCTGGTGGTGTACAGTGTGTGTATATATCTCAACAAATATTCAAGGTACAAGTTGGAACTCAGGGAAGTGCCGCTATTGTCCCCCCTAATCTCCAATTAACCTCCAGGAACAAGACGCAAAAACAGCTGGCAGGTCCTTGGGTCACCTAATTTACAAGAACAATACATATATACCTAGTACTAGTAGTATTGTCCATTGCCACCTCGCCACTGTTGTCATCATGGCCACACACGTCGCCTTGTCGTCATTGTCCTGCGTTGTTGCCATCGTCATGCGTGCATTGTCGCCATTGTCGTTGTTGTTGTCGCCTCTGTGCATCGCCCCATCACCACCCTGTCATCATTGTCTCGTCCCTGTACATCACCACTGTCATCCCGGGTCGCCGTCATCATCATGCTAGCATGGCACTGGCCATCTGCCCCATGTCATTGTCATTGTCAACACTGTTGTGCCGCCATGTCCATCTGTGTCACATCGTTGTTGTTGTTGTTGTGCCGTGTGGGATTCGATTGGTATATGTACATATGTGGCTCATGTTGGACAAGGTGTTTGCCGTCTGCGACAGCCTTCTTTCTAGTGTAAAATAACATAGTACGTAATTCAGTCCTTGTCTGACAGTATGATAACAAATAGCCATTAATCTCCTATCACTAAACATACTTTTGTGTAGGCAGGCCAAAGATGGAACCTAAGGTATATGTGACAGTGAAGGCAGCCACAGCTGTCAAAAACACAAGCCAGTCTTTTGCCTAGAATACTTGGTTGGAAAGTCTTGGCTATAGGAATTGGCTGAACTCACATTTTTACCTTCATTCCCTAGTAGGGGTGGGCCAACAGCACTGGCTTCATCACCTGCCAGATGAAAATGAGGCAATGCCTTTCCAGATATGATGTAGTTGACTCTTACCAACATCAAGCACTTCAACTGCTCACCACAATTGAACGTATGGATTCTGTTGCTCCTGAGAGTACACTCCTGTGCTTATGAGGAACTGATCTTCTTTGCAGTTGAAGTGAGCCTAGGTAAAGTTTGAGTTAGTTTATGTCACCTGCCCATGGAGCGCAAAACTCAACCGCAATAGTGAGGACAGTATCCCCTGCTTCAGATTTGCATCTGTTAAGCCTACATAACTTGCAGTAGTAAAGAACAATACCATCATGTTGAAGAGTGTTCAGGAGGGTTCTGTCCTTTGTGTCCCAAATATGCGCCTGCTCAGAAGTACTTCCACCCAGAAAAGCAAATCCATTATGGATGAAAGTCACAGGGACCTGCGATCCATTGCAAGGCTGCATAACAGGACCATCCAAAGTGCTGTCATCTAAATGATAAATGTCGAATCCATTGTTGAGATTAGAGATGACAATGACATCTCCATTCCGCAATATGCTCATGGACCCACTTGTGTCCATTGTCAGTAAACATGCTCAAAGGTGGAAAAGTAGACAGCACAGACACAAGGGTTTTGATATAGAGGAAATGTGCCATCTTTGACTTTGTTGCATCCCAGAGGCTACGTGCAACATTGAGTACAGGCACTTCTCTGAGTTAACAGTGAACATACAGAATTCCATGATGAAGATATGCAATCAGGAGTGTCTTTGTGGAATACTTGGTATGGGCCCAAGCTAAGGATGTCACAATGACATCTGCCTTGCGATTGGCTGAAATGGATGGAGGAGGATGAATGTGACCAAGGTGAATCCAATGTGCTAGTGAGCTAGATTCATATTGTGGTTCCACAAGTACAAAAGGAGAGGACTTACCTGCACCTCTATGATTCCACAAAGAAACCTCAGATGGCGCACCAGTTACAACCAAGTCACCTTGCACAGCAAGGCATTCAATTGGTAAGTGAGCATGCGCCCTAAAACCTGTTACTGTAACTTGCTGTGGTTAGATAATCATCAGAACTTGTGGGAATGTAGATGCTGAACTGATTGATGCACCTGATCGTCAGCATGAACAGAAATGACCATGCCATTAGCTAGTCCACAAAGTAACTGATTCTCGGAAGGTGTCATCCACACTATAGAGAGCATAGCAATGTTGCTGGCACCACTCTCTACAGCATAAAGCTTTTTGCCTGTAGCAGTCGACCATACGGACAGGTTTCCATCGAGACTCACAATGGCCAAGTATGAGCCATTTGTGCTGAATGCAAGTGAAGTTATTTTGTCTTTGTGCTCGCCTTCCAGCCGTTGATACTGAGAGTATTGAAGAGGCATGGGTATTCACTTGGTAACAGTGCTCAAAGCTGTCCCTGAATAAAGTTGTTGAACAAAGGGGTGCCATCCAGCCAAAAATGGCATATATCAATGGTGTGAGATTGTATGGGAGGCAATGTGCAGATTTGCTACTTATTCATTGGCATGGTGGGCTCAGCCTCTCATCCATAAGATCAATAACTCTGGAGTAGGGCAACTTGCATTCCCTTCCATGTCCCATGAAGGGTGAAAGTGATTAAAATTTTAGGAATAGAACACTATGCCCATGTATTTTTGGAATTTGTGATTGTGGGGCTTCAAATAGTAATGCTTTGATTGTGATCTCTGTGCTATGGTATAAGGCTATGAGCTTTTGACTATATGCTATCGAGTATGCATTTTGTGCATGAATTTGCCTCCGACATTCTATGGTACATTAATTATCAATTTTTATCACACTGTCTCTACCTCATTGCATGGTAGCACAGGACCTATTCACCAGAGTCCTCGTTAGCGATGAAGGGCGGTAGCAGAGCTCATGGGGTGGCATGCATGCATAATGGTGCTGGGTCATCAACGCCAGTAGTGGTGGTAGTGGTTGCACCACAGCAAGCAAGCATGCTGGCGCTGGGGTCATCACCACCATTGATGATGCTAGTGGTGGTGACAGTAGTCGCGTCGCAGCTGGGTGCATGCGGTTGTGGTACTGTGGGTCGATAGGTGGTTTCAATTATATATTAGTATTAGTACTTACAACAAGACAAAAAAAAAAGTTGATGAAGACATACCGTCTTGTCATCATGTTGTTCCAGTGTGAATGTGGTTGTGTCTTGCATTCGTCTGCTTGTTGCACCTGTCAACATGGTTGCAGGTGCGGGTGATTGCATAGAGGACATGTAATGACCACTAGTTAACGAAGAGAGAAAAAGAAAACATACATGCAAGGAGGTTGAGTGCATGCGGCCACGCTAGATGCAGTGGGCTTGGAATGATAGTTAGTAAGAGAAAAGGAAAAAAAGAAAACATATGAAGGAAGTCTGCTACAAGAGAAAGGGTATCTGTGTTTTGCACGACCGCAGTCAACGTTGCGAGAATGGTTGATTGTGAATTCGAGGTGAAGGGTGCAAGCGATGAATTGCCATGTCTGGGCTGAGAGGTTGGAGAGCGAGTGTGTATGTGCGTGTGTGCTGATGGCTGGGCTGCAAGGCAGGTAATAATAGTTAGTAAACAAAACAAAACAAAACAAAACCTATGAGCAGCGGTGGCAATCCTGCTGTGCGGGCATAGGTGTATGCAGGTGCTCATGTGCACGCAGAGGACCTGTCATAATAGTTAGTAAATGAACCGTGGGTGTGAAACGGACGTGTCAACAGGCCAGGTTGATACATTGAGAGGGCCAACGGACACTCCAAGTGTGTTGAATGGTGCTGAAATGGCCAGTCTAGGCCACAATGACAGTGCAGGAGTGTACCTGAGTATTGGAGATGTGAAATGCAGCGTTGAGGTGGCAGATGGCATTGGGAGCCATGTGGATGCGTCGAGTGGGCACGGAGACGTCCCAAGCATCAAAACGGACACGAATACCACTACAAGTGTACTTGAAATCATCAGCACAAGTCGAATGAAGCCAAAACTACCAGACTTACCTAGTCAAAGCATAAGAAGGGCTCCAGACGAGCCAAACGGCTGCGGGAGCCATGCAGAAGCATTGAGTGTGCATAGGGACATGCACAATGCCGTGAACGAGATGAAAACAAATGAAAACGAAGCGCAGAATGTTAGAATGCGTCAAATGGAAGTGCAGATGAAAAAAGGAAACATGCCTGTGAGTATGATCATATTGTGATGGTGGGGTCAATAGGCTGCTGGTCAGCATCATCGTGATATCTATGAGAAGTTAAAGATGAAGAGCTGACACGATGCGATCAACAGAGAGAACAGCAGTGGGAGCATGTGCAGGTGCATGTATGTGCTGGGGGGAAGCTGCAAATACTTGGTAAATGAAACCAAAAATAAACCAGGAATGATGCAAGTGTACAGGCGCCATGCAGGTGTGCATGTTCGCATGTCTGTGGGTCTATGGGCCGTAATAGATAAGCTGAAGACCAATTGATAGACTAGAAGGATTCCGTGTACAGACAAAGCTGTGGATAGGATGCGATAAAAACAAGGGGTACCTGGAGTACTTGGTATGTAGTTTGCTTGTTACATACACATGAAATTGAAAGTCCGAGGGTAGGTGCATGGGTGAATACAAAGACTGCTCCTCACCGTTTAATCGGCATACATGGAACAACCTGAAGTATTTCCCGAAGTCCTGCAATGCATCGAGGACCATATCTGTTCTAGTCCTCTAACTTCTGCCAAGAACAGTAATGGTGAACTCTGTATACAATTTCATGAGGTTCCTGCGCTGGTTTGCCTTGTCTCCAAACGACACCCAAATCTACTGATGGACGTTGCAAGACTGAACAATAATCATTCTATGGACCCCCTTGCAGATGTGCACGAGTTAATTCAAGGCCCAATTAATCCTGACACGCTGTTCGGAGCGTCGCAGATCCTGGAAATGATTCTGTGTGTTGGATCAAGGTACAAAACCTTTCGATTATTAGACAACAGTGGTAGTCCTAACTGGCAGATGTAACAGCAACAAGCTGCTGGCCCACATGCTTATCCAGACACCACAGTCCCCCAACGTAGCGGCCACTGCATCCCCTACCTGAAATGAAGACTGCACCAATTTGGGTGGCTGGGAGCACGAGGATGGTATCTATGTCACCACCCATCACAAACGGCCTGACCAAGTTAAAGAGAAGAAAAAACCAAGATACGGTGAGGTTCACTTCCCCCTTTCACTTTCTATTTGGATGTTCATGAATTGTATAGTATGCCACCACTGTGATCGACGAGGTACAACAAATCCACTCTCATATCAGGGACTTGATGACCCAGCTGGAAAATCACGACGGTCAGCTAGATAATAAGCAACAAGAAGTTGCAGAATTACGACACGATTTGGACATTCTGGACGGAAAAGTGTCGCGGCTGCAAAGGAAGGGAACTGAACAGTCGGTTAGCATGAACTTCTTGCAGTAATGCTGATATAAATATCTCTCAGGATAGGATAAATTCACAAGGGCAAAGCTTAAAAGATGTTGAGATATCCCTTAAAGAACTCAAAAGAAATTTATTATCAAGTGAAAATGATTTCGAGCGGAAGTTGCAGGAGGAGGGATGTATGTACCAATTGTACCTTCATATGAACTGACCTCTCACTCATTCCTTCAGCTAGCTTCTGCAAATGGATTTCAGAGCCATTGGGTCGGTTGCTGCTGTCACAAACTTCGGTAGTTACGCACTTCAAGGCTTTGGAGAGCAGTATGGAAGTCATCAAGACCATGCAGAATAAGCACACAACATTCTTCCAACAGGTGTTGTCCAGTGTAGATGACCTGTCCTGGGGTGTGACCAACCTTATAGACCATGTCCATGATGCAGACTTCATGGTGGATTCCCTACATGAGATCAAAGCTACCATTGATGCTCTTAGGGGCGACTTGGAATGTTTGAAGGGCTCACATCATACACTGGATTTTCAGACCCATGCCACCCTAGAAGATGAGCTGTTGCTTGTCCCAGATTGTCTTCTCCCTGACCATCAAGCAGGTGAGGATGGGAGTAACTGGGGAAAGACTGGATATTGGGTAAGTACCATGTCACGATGGATCTAGTCTGATTTAGTACCCACATCGTACACCACAGCTCCATATATATGTGTATGGTTTTGCTGCTACCATTTTCAGAGTTTCTGATGTACTCTCCGTAAGTTCCTTGTGAACTGCTTTGTCTGGTCTGACGAGGTGTTTTCACTAGCATCACACACATAAGTTGGTTGTCAGGGCTGCTACCACTATTTCCTGGTCCTTTAAGATCCATCCCGGAATCAGTGTGACATCCATGGTAAAGACACTCTGTCATCTTGCTGGAGCCTTATCTCCATTCTTTGTCTGGCGTGCCCCTTACCTCATCCTGCTCACCTCTGCTGTTGCTACTGAGGTTGGGGAAGGCAGGCTGCCCAGATTCCCAGGCAGTCGCCTAGCACAAGCCCTTGTTTTACTCACGGTGGTGGGTGGCATTTTTTTGACTATTGGGAAGGGTTTTCAAGGTATAAGAGAGGAACAAGATCGCCCACTTTGGTATGCACTCCACTATGGTAAACAACTGAGAATCCCGTAGTCAGGCAATGGGGAGGGATAAGTACAATATATTATTTGACTGTTTTACTTTGTTCCTGTACTGCATTGCCATAGTACTACCCTACACCCGAAAGCATTTTCTACAGGTACTAACTACGCACTTTTCTTGTCATCACAGTTGCAGTGGTGTTTGTGGTTGTCACGACCACATGACTCCGCATGACTCCGCAAGGCCTCTAGACTGTTGTAGACTCAAGTCCGATTGCAATCAGACACCTCTGACACTATGTATCCATCTCCGCTCCGACAATTGACGCTCCATCTCCTTTTAGTAAATAGTTCTGCACCTACGCCTCCGGTTATTGTATGCTTCTGTTCTGCTTCCGTTCCTGCTTCCCTTGTTCCTGTTTTAGATTAGATCTGATTACTCATAGCTGTGTCCCATTAACCTTTTGATCTGTTATGCTTATCACTGATCTCCGTTCCATGTATGTTACTCATCTGTTTGTCATCCGCAGACTCTTAGCTATGTCTCCGCTGTGTCTCTCCTCCACTTCTCGGTTACTATACATATCCAATGTAAAGTATAAGTACTCCGCATGCTGAGGGGATTGTCCCTCAGTTCAAATATCATCTTGAATACTTCCTGCAAACTCCCCTCTGTTCTCCTCTGTCTCCTCTGCCTTCTGGCAACTCCGACCTTTGTCGGACCTCTGTCACTCTGTCCTTAAGTCCTCTGAAATAAGAGGACGCAGGTATCACAAGGGCGCAGCACATACGCTGAAGCCAAAGTCCTCAACACCTCTGCATCTCCTCCTCCTGTCATCAACAACCCTTTGGACTTATCTCCGCCTGTGTTGGAGTTTGTCGGAGGAACCGGTTCTGACAGTGGTTATGCATGTGTGAGTGCTGGGGTTGTGGTCAAGTTGTGGCATTGTCATTAGTAAGCAACGTGGGAATGAATATTGTAAGTTTGTTTTGCAGGGCGCATTTCTGGCACACAACCCTCCCTCACTATGTGGGAGTTGGGGATTCCTGCTCTGTACTACCTCTTCCACCTGATCGCATGTGGTGCGTGTGCTTTGCTTGGATTCCCATTGTTGTGGGCCCAGTTCGTGCGTTCACAGGCATCTGAATATGCACTGCGCTTGCTCTGTGCTGTGTGTGTGCTTGGATGCACACCATTGTGGGCCCTGCTCGTGCACTCACAAGCCTCTGAATATACCCTGTGACTTTCAAACAGACATTTTGTGCTGACAATTGGATGAGGTCAGATTCTGCCCACTGCTTTGTTGATTATTTCTTTTCAATCTGTCTGACTGTCAAGTCCGGGTCTACTCCGGTAGGGGGTCCAGTCAAGTCCGGATGAAAGTGGACAAAGGACAAAGGCAGAGGGCTGGACAACAAGTTAGTCCGGCTGGAGTTGGTGACCGCTTGGATTCAATGACTAAGGACAACGAGCGTTGATCCCTTGTGTAGGTTCCGGTCAAGAGGTTGGAGACGGAAACAGAGACAGAGACGGAGACAGACAGAAACTGGAGTAGTGACTAAGTTGATTTCAGACTGAAGAATACAGGATAATCTACAGAGTACTTATACTAAGTAAGAACTAGGGACAAGTACTTACGGTGACAAGTAAACAGCCTAAAAAGCGGACAAGGGATAACTGGAGAAAGTACTAGGTCAGGTCCGGGTAAAATAAACCAGGTCCGGTGAAAATGATACAAGGTGCAGGATATATCGAGAACACGGAGAACTCATGAACAGGCAGGGTAGACGGCGAGGTGTGGTAAAGAGCGAATGGAGTATAGACCAAGGGTCATATTTAATGGAAGTATAACTGTGCGACTGTGACTGGAGTAAGCGACGAGCGACTGGGGTTGAGCTGTAGAGCTGCGATGCGGCCGGAGTGACCGGATAGGGCCCGGAGTTGGACATGGTCATAACACTGACTTCTCGTCGTCTCGTCCCAGTCCCCCTGCAGGTACATCCGAGATGCGCTCATTCCACAACCATCATATCATCATTGCATCGCACTTCCTACCCACTACATGCACCCTTGGTGAGCAGAGTCCACTTACGCTGGATGACCACATTGCATCAGACTCTGAGACAGTAGTACCATCAACCAACGTCAGCCAGCCAACTGCCCCTCATGAGCATCGTGGATGATCTCAAGGTAGGTTGTCTTGGTGGGTGCCTTTTTGGTACGACACAACTGATGCCTTTCCAAGTCTTGTGCCATCACCTTGCTCACATCTCCTGGTTTCACAGGTTGGAAGAGCTACATTCACACAGCTGTTGTTGCTCAGGATTCTATCCCTGGCACCTCCAACTTAGTGGGTTTCGCCCCCTGATTGACTGGATAAATTTCTTACTATCAGTGTACTGGTTTCATTTATAGGTGATGATTGGTTGCACTGCTTCTGCACAAATACTGAGGATGTTGCTTCTGATGCATCAGTAGGTCACTTTTACTTGTACCTCTATCATTGCTGATGTGCTCTCACTTTTTCTTCTCTCCTCACCCACAGTTGTGCCCGTCATCATCACTATGATGACATGCTGTGTCGCCATCCAACATTTTTTGGCAGTTTCAAATCTGTGTCTCAAGTTAACTGTAAGACCAGTTGACCATCTGTGGATGATTGCTGCGTGATCTTGCCAAAAACATATTCATCGGGTTCATCATCCTCCCTTGGTGGGAACTCAACACCATGGGGCGATACTGTGAGCACTCTCATGTGTTCGTGGATCCACCTCTCCTCACTGGCTTGTTCATGAAATTTGGTAGGTTTTGCACCCCAGGGGCCTGCATAAGGAGACTTTGCCTGTAGACATAAAACTGGTCATATGACGGCGAGACTTGGGTGCCTGGAATGTCTTGTAGGAGCTGTCTGTCAGGCTCGCTCTCCACATCGTCCTCCAAGTGTGATGAGCCACCCTCGCTCACTTCGTCTCCAGAATACTCTGCTTCCCCATCTAGCCATGGATTGTGACAGATAGAGATGAGAGGCTTCTTTCGTTTCCGCGGGTGAAACGGTGGTGTTGAAGCCCACGGAATGATCTCAGTGTCCTTCCGCATCAGCCTGCGACGAGGGGGTGAAGTAGCACATGCAGGTTCCCAAGCATTCAGCATGTCTTGTCTGAAGGTGTTTGCCTGCTGGTCGTGCTGCAAAGGAGGATTCAGGAATGACCCTGTTGGAAGAGTGAGAAGGCAAACTCTGATCACTATTGCGAACAGTAGGCATTTCTGCAAAGTATTGCATCTTCTGCTCAGCAGACGAAGTGCATACCTCGCCGACTTCTATGACACTGTCATCTTTTACTGTCTGTTGGATACAAGGACTCTGCTGGACTCTGGGCACGGCGGGAGATGAACTGATTATGTGAATGTCTGGGTCCTCTTCCTTGTCCTCATCCAGAAGCCACAAAATATCCTGATTGCCACCTTTTGCATGGAGAGATGATTGTTGTTTGGATTGATCGGCCACGGGCTCTTCCCCATCTGGTTCACATGGGTCCCAGTAATTGGGAGATGATTGTGGGAGTGGGGAAAGGGGGGTTGGAGAGGATGTTCACTTCGCGCACAACCGCCTCCGGAGATGATGACCATGTGCCAGGGGTAGTTGGTTTGGGAAGAACCACTGGGCTATCCATGGCCCAGACTCTGCTCCAGAGGGGTCGCTTGGAAACAGAACCAATTGACGGGGTGGTGTCATTGGGAGAATGCTGAAGACAGATTTTGGAGGGCACACAGAGGTAGTTGCAGCCTTGCAGGAAGGCGATCGAGCGGTGTCCTATCTGTAAGTAGTTCTGGGTAGTCTTCTGATCGGCCTCACATATGCTATGGGATCCAAGGGTATCGCTTGTATACAGTATTATCAGAAAGTCAACTGCACTATGGAGCAGAATTGATAAACAAATGGATGGTGGACTACATACGAAACCAGGATGGTAAACATAATAAGTCACCCCAACCTCCCGGGAGTTGCCACGATCATCAATTACCATCAAACAACTAAATGACGGCTCGTCCTCTTGCATCTTGCATCTCTTCCAGCGTCCTTCCATTCTCCCAAGGTTTTATGTTTTCCGCAATTAGTTCTGGAAAGTGGTCTCTCGCTCTCAACAATCAGTTACACAGTGCGTATATGTAGCCATCTCCAAAGCTGACTCACCTCCATCAACTAGGAGGCTCAGATGCTGCAATTTCGCACCCATTAGGTGATTATTGCATGCTTCACTTGTTTTGAAGCTTTCAGACGTTTTTGACGCATCCACGAGGTGCCCACTGTGGTTCTACATGTCTGTGCACTTTCTCGCAGGTTTATTAGGTGAGTTTTACGTCCTCAACACGTTCCGATGCATTCTGACCATCCCCAATGCATCTTCAGCTGTTTTCGCGTCGTTTCCAATGGAGTGGATGCCATGCGTATGGTCGATGGATCTGCATGGCTTGCAACACCGACCATCACCTCGACACTGCATTTCGCACCTTCAACAAGTAAGTTTGGTGATCTCATCTCATTTTGATTTGTTCTGATAATTTCTGCTTTGCAGTCATGTTCACATCTGTATCAACGCTTGGGGTGTCCAATGTTGTCCGTCACCCGACCACTCATTTTGCACTTCCAATGCCCAGGTGCATTCCCAGATGATCACTGTGGCCCATCCGGGCTATTTCAGTGCCGTTCAATGTGCTCAGAGCATTCATTGGGGCTCTCAACACGTCCGTCTGGCCACTTGATCCATCTGCTCGGCCATTGAGGCGCTCTGCCTGGAGTATACATCAGAGAAGCCGGCAGCAGAAGGGGGGGTCCTTTTCAGGTGGCCTGGACAACACTGGTAAGTTGTTATCTTGCAATCACTGGTCCTGTTGCACTCACCCACTTTCTGCAGCTAGCCGTGCCTCTTCAGCCCATGTTGAGTCGTTGTCGTGGTTGCCATCTCTTCTTTCGCCCTTTCCACTGCCATCCATCTTGTTTTCAATATCCACTGCAACCATTTCCTCGATTGACTGCATCCAGATTCATGATTCATCCAAAGATGAATGCTCGACTGGCAGTCTCAATTGCTGCATTCTGCGATAGGTATATGAAGTTGATCTTCGCTAGGAGCACTTGTCAATCACCAGAGGCCTATTGGTCCTGCAACGACAAGTTCCCCAACTCACAAACAGTCTCATCATCATGTCCACCGCAAATGTCTCACCTACACTGACGACCAGTAACGGCACCCTTCCTCATGACAGCCCTGTAGATACAACGCCTCCACCTGCATTTGACGTATCATTATTCTGTTCCTATCTCCTTTCGCTTTTGCCCCTAGTACTTGGTGCATCACCAGAGGAGCTGGTCTTGCTATTTGATGATGAATTCGAGGAGAGAGTAATTCGGTTTGCTGCAGATGGTGGAGGAGTCATGTACATTGTCAAAGTCACGGAAAAATCAGAAGGTGAGTATGCCTATTGTTCAAGACCACATAGCGGTGAATGATGTGCACCAGAGGACGCGCCTCCTCGATATCATTACCAGCTCACCTCACAGCTCGCATATTTCCCTTCAAATGCGATGGCACTAGCACTCATCAAACACGGTTATGCTTTGGATTCTTTGTCACCCCTTGCCACGCAGTTGCACATCTTGAACCTCTTTGGTGGCGACGAAACACCATATGAGTCCCTGCATGCAGTTGTGAGTTGCGGTGTCAAGCCATGGTTTGACGCCTTTGTCGGGGCACGGGGTGGTGGAAAAGACGGTGACATGAAAATGGGTGCAGATGTCAATTGTTATTGATCCAGCTTCATTGCTCACATTGCTGTTTAGGTATACCAATGACAAAGAAGAAATTCGCGGAACTTGAGCCATCCTTCTTGCACCTACAACAGAATGTTGAAATACCAGAGACGCACCTCATCATACACCCCATCATCCAGCGCTCTGTAGAACAGGTAAGGCTTACTTATGGTTAAATGAATCACCAACCAACTGCCCTGACAGGCCCAAGTGAGCAACGTACGACCGAATATATCATTCATCCCGCAGCAGCTATTAAACAACAGCTCTTTCCTCAACCCACTGCACTCGCACGTCAACCAATGGATCAAGTCCATTCAGGCCGTCACCAAACTCACACGGGACATATCATCCGGCACTGCTTCTCAAGAAATCAACTTCTGGCTAAGTCTTGAATGGGCACTGGAAGGGATAGAGGCGCAACTTCAGAGTGAAGAAGTTAATATGGTCATGGAGTGTCTTTGCAATGTGAAACGATTCCATGCAACCATAAGTTTCATCACGGACACTGGCCTCAATGCTTTTATGGATCTAGGTGCATTTTGCTAACACTCCCACCAACTGACCTCTTATATGCGTTTTTAGTGCACAAATATAACCAATTAATGAAGGATTTCCCTCTCAACGAACTTCTTTCAGCCATGGACCTCGATAAAATCCAAGAATCACTTGACCTCATTTTGGGCCATATCAACCGCAAACTCAAGTTCTCACCATACCTGATCCGTCGTGTGCTCCCCCTCGTCGAGGCCATCCCATGCTCCTTCGTGTCCTCACACCCAGTGAAAAGTGGACATTACCTGGTGTGGCCCCAGCTTGGCAGATATGATTTTCCTTATTAGGATTATGATTACTTAGTGTCAAATATCATCAAATCTCAAATGATACCTTTGCTTGCACGATCCGCCCAATGTCAACCCTGTTGTTACGTTGCAATGCAAAATGTTACATTGTCTTGTACGTTCGCAAAGCAATGTAACATTTTGCAAACCCTCTTTGTCTTTACAGTCATCATGTCAAACGCAAGTTACTTGTGAATATGCAAGCAACGGTCTCCGCACTCCTCGAGAATCCTACTGGACGTCAATATGACTGTGTGTGTCTCAAGTATGGGTTCAGACGCACTCACAAGGTATCCCACACTGCATGGAACCAACATCTTGCCAATGCAGGCTCAGAAGACAAGCGCCATCGAATACATATGGCCAGGCTCCTGGGCGAACAGATCACAAGTCTCCCTCCTTCTGTCAAACATTCATCGCCGCTGGATTGTGATCATTCTGTACCCGCCAGCGTTCGTAGGGCTGAGGCACACCGAGGGCTTGCCAAGCGGGCAAGATAGGCCCACGACCCCAATGAATATGTCGGACGGCGCAAACGGGCTCGTGTCAAGCAGCCCAGCTCTCCTGAGCCTTTTAATTCAATGAACCAGGTGAGTTTTTCTTAGGGCTTTCTGTCTATGACAATGATACTATCATTTCCTCAGACAGGTGAGACTTTCACAATCCCAGCCAGCACGTCTGGATGAGAGCCTGGTATTTTTTCCATTTAAACTTGTGTTTACGGGTGTTGGATAGATTTGATCGAAGACAATCAGCTTCGCAATTATCAAGATGATCGCGAGAATTCTCCTCCACCAGACGAGCGAGACGTGTCCCCAATACCTCCACCTTCCTGATCCCACTCTCCTCATCTACCAGATGAGCGAGACAGGCCTCCAACACCTCCACCTCCACCTTCATGGCCCCATTCTCCTCATCCACCAGATGAACAAGACAGGCCCCCAACACCTCCACCTCCACCAGAACGACACCAGATTGCATATCAGCGACACCCTTGACCCCAAATCAATATCAAGGCTTTATCCACCCAAGTTGTCCTTCCCAAATTGAAAGAGACAATGAAGTTCGTCTCAGCTCTTGCTTCTGCTACCTTAGAAGACCCAGTTGCGAAGCTCAGTCTGCAAGCCCTGGAGCTTCTTCGTAACCCACCTCATCAGCCCCTTGTCATCGACAATCCAGGTCATTGGCACAGCATATCTGTGTATCTTGCTACAGAGCACTCTTCTGAAGCTGCATACAACAAAGTATGCCAATCCACTGCTCGGAACTTCCCAAATGCACAGGGTGTGGAAGACATCCTTTCGCTTCACAAAGTGGAGAGCCTTATCGCAACACTGACTGGCATTGAGAAGGTCCAGCACGACATGTGCCCCAACAGCTGTGCAGCATTCTGTTACGACCATGTCCAACTCCGGGTCTTGTCTGGTTACTCCGGTTGCATCGCAGCATTATAGCTCAACTCCGGTCGCTCTCACTTACTCCAGTCACGGTCGTGCAGTTATACTTCTGCTAAGTACGACCCTTGGTCTAATCCCTATACAGCCCTTACTACACCTCGCCATCTACCCTGCCTTGACATGAGTTCTCCGTGTACTCAATATATCTCCTACCTTGTATCATTTTCACCAGACCTGACCTAGTCCCAACTCCGGTCGTTCCTTGTCCGCCTTTAAGGCTGTTTACTTGTCACCGTAAATACTCGTCCCTAGTTCTTACTTAGTATAAGTACTCTGTAGTTTATTCTGTATACCTCAGTCTGAAATCAACCATAGTCACTACTCCAGTTTCTGTCTGTCTCTGTCTCTGTCTCCGTTTCCGTCTCCAACCTCTTGACTGGAACCTACGCAAGGGATCAACGCTTGTTGTCCTTAGTCGTTGAATCCAAGCGGTCACCAACTCTGGCCAGACTAACTCCTTGTCCAGCCCCCTGCCCTTGTCCTTCATCCGCTTTCGTCCGGACTTGACCAGACCCCCTACCGGAGTAGACCCAGACTTGACACATTCACAGGTCCCTATTCCAATCTCGAGGAATGTCCACTCTGTGGAGCTTCGCGTTGGAACCAAGAATGCTTACAGGGTACTAATGGCCGGAGCAGGGTGCCCGCTAAGAGATTCACTACTATTCCTCTAGGTCCACAGCTCCAGGCACTCTACCACAATCCTGACCAAGCCCGTCACATGCGTTACTTACATGAGCGCACACAAGAAATCATTGCCAAACTTCGACAAACTGGATCAATTCCTCTAGTCAATGATATCACAGCAGGCTGGGATTATCTTGGGGCGGTTCTCGATGGCAATATCAAGGAGGACGACATCGTCGTAATGGTCTCCCTCGACGGTGCACAGCTATACGAGAGCAAGCAGTCAGACTGCTGGATCTACATCTGGGTTATCCTTAACCTAGCACCTGACAAACGTTACAAGAAGGTCCATGTCTGTCCTGGTGGATTTATACTGGGTCCCAACAAACCCAAAAATATTGATTCATTTCTATTCATAGGCTTCCATCACATCACAGCCCTTCAGTGTGAAGGTCTTCGCATCTGGGTTGCATCCCAAGATTGTGTATTTTCATCCGACCTCTACCTCCTCTTCACAACGGCCGATGGCCCTGGTCTTGTCTGTTGGGATGGGATGGTTGGACATAGTGGTAAGAACGGCTGTCGCATCTACTGTCCTGCTCCAGGGAGACGCAAATTCAACGGAACACACTACTACCCAGTGCTCTTAAGACCACGAGGAAACTGTGCATCGGGTAGTGATCACCCAGACATTGATGTCTTTCAGCTTCCCTTGGGCGGCTCTGGAGATTATGCCCATAATCTTGAGCGCCTTATTAGTGCTCCTAGTCAACGGCAGTGGGATATCTGCAAGACAGAAACTGGCATTACGAAGCCACCTCTAATTCTTGGGCTCAACCCTGCTCGATCACTCAGAGTACCCTTGTGCATGACTACCGATCTCATGCATCTCACTGGTAATCTTTCTGATCTTCTCATCTCACTCTGGCGCGGCACAATGGATTCTGGTCCCACAGACAACAAAAACTTATGGGATTGGGCAGTCTTCCATGACGAAGACCTTTGGACCGCACATGGACAAGCAGTCGAGAACGCTGGCATGCATATTCCTGGCTCTTTCGATCGCAAACCATGCAACATCGCTGAAAAAATCAATACAGACTACAAAACCTGGGAATTCCATGTATATATCTTCTGCCTCGCCCCCACTCTCCTTTACAGTGTCCTTCCAGAATGCTACTGGACCAACTTCTGCAAGCTCGTTCGTGGTATTCAAATTATGTCTCAGCACAGCATCAACAAGCAAGACCTCAAGCATGCCTATGTCCTCCTCTGTTCCTGGGGCCACGAATTTGAACTCATTTATTACCAACTGAGGCAAGACTGGCTCCACTTCATTTGCCTGTGTGTCCATCAAGCCCTCCATCTCATAACTGAGACAATGCACAAGGGTCCCCTGATTTGCTACGCGCAGTGGACAATGGAGCGCACTATAGGAAACCTTGGTCAAGAAATTCAGCAGCCCTCCAAACCTTACAAAAATCTCGCTGAGGAGGGCGTACGGCAATGCAGGGTGATTTACCATGTATTTTCGTATTCAAGCCGACTCACAACATTACTAGGTCAATGCGCTACTTGCAATTATGCCCGAACTTGATGACAAGATCAAGAGACATCCCACCGGCTCTGTTGACCTAGGAGATGGATATGTCTTACTACGCAAACGAGACAAGCGGCCCTGGCTCCCAACTGGAGAAGAAGCCTATGTCATCAATGAGTTCATGGGTTGGCCACTTGAGCGCTTCAAACGATGGGCATGACTTTGTCTTCCAAACGGTCAAATTGCTCGATCTCTATGGCGAGAATCTCTCAAATCGCCCTCTCAAATCCGCATCTCAAGAAATGTGAAGGTAAGGACAACATTCAAATCACGCTATAAGGTGCTAATAGTAATTTAGTTTGACTATAATGGGCGTGAACGATTTGGAGAAGTGCAGTACTTCGTTAGGCTTGCTATGGATGCAGCTGAAGGAGATGCAGAGGAAGCATGGCGGTTTGAAGATGTCGCACTCATTCGCTTCTACTCCCTCCTGGACGAGACCCTTCTCAAGCAATCATCGCACACATTCGTGTCATCAAAACTTTCAGGTGAATTTGTTGTCACACACATCAAGTTGATCAAGAGCATGGTTGGAATGATACCACATGGTCTCAAACACCTATCTGGCATCATAGAAGACCGTTTCTTCTTATTAGAAAAACCAGGGCTTGATGTGTCACAACTAGGTATATCATACAGCGTGTATCAAGACAAGGAGGATCAGGACGACATCGAGCAATAATAGGATATTATTTTGTACTTCTTTAATACACAGTAACAATCAGACAACAGTATAACACACAGAAACATGCATGCAATCAAGTACATGGTCTACAGAAGTGTTCAAGAGACAAAGGATGCGTGCAAGAGATGGGAAATAACAGTATAAAAAAACCTAAGAAACCTCTAGCTTTGTGTGCTTGGTGGCAGGGCCTGCCAATCTGTCAGCTGGCGCCTTCCTTTTTGCAAGTTGTGTTGGGATGTCAGATGGATCAAAGCGGATGATCCATGGCTTGGCTGGACTTGTTCCATCTGGGTTTGTAGTGTGGGTAAGCACACGGCATGGAGAGGCAGAAATAGACTTGAACCTGCAATAAATCAGAAGTGAGGAACATAGTCGAAGGTGAGGAAACTTACTTCAATGTGTCGCTATTCTTGGTATCCTTGGCTTCTGAGTCAATCTTACAATCAATATCCTCATCCTTGACAATGGCAGGTTCCTTGGCATCTCTGAGGACAGAAAGTTTGTTGTGGATTGTGTCGACTGTTCTGCTCGCATGGCTCGCCTTACCAAACACATCCTGTACGCCAACAATTCCCTCATACGCCTTCCACAGCACTGCATGAACAGCTCCGAGGTTGGCACTAGCCTCCTCGATCTGTTCAAGCACCTCCCCCTCCAGTGTGGCCTTCTGTTTGGTAGAGAGGCTGCTGTTAATAGTATCAGCACTTTTTAACCAGTAGAAGAGTAACTTACACGTTATCTGTAGTGTCCTTGAGTCAGAATATGATTTTTTTGACACCTGGTGATTGAATATCAACAGAAAAAAAGTGGGTTGGCCATGTAGAAAGAGAGCCAGCGACCTCGACGTATATGACATCGTCAACTGCACTGAGAATGCGCGTAGTTTGATCGGACGACATGAGGATATGGATAAACGGACTTAAGAGAATAGGTCCGTGCGCACCTTAATTAAAGTTTGGTGTGTTGCCAGAAGATGCCGGCTAGCACGATTATCATCAAGTCTACCCCTAGTACTTTCTACCATCCACTGCCTCCCCGTACCCTGTCCTCGACGACATCGGCAGTGATGTCGTTTATCTTACCATCCAGCGAGTCTACTACTAGCCCCCTTCTTAATCATTCATCGACATCACCCACCAGCCCCACTTTCCAGCCATCTTTCCCAGTGCTGCATACCCCTGACATTAATTTTTCCCAGGCGACTGACATGTCGATGACATCATTCTCCACGTTTTCGAATGTCAGTTGTCTTTTTCTGACGTCAAGCTTACTGCAACTTTTTTTTAGAATGCATATAATCAGGTCGGCCTTCTACAAGAGCGCAACAAGCTCTTAGAAGGCCAAGTAGTGAAACTTACAGTAGAGAACAATACTCTCAGGTAGGTGAAACTTAGTCTACAATTTGTTAACTAGCGCTGGGCTTACATACTAGGACTGCCTTCCAGTGCTTGGCAAGTGCTGTCGGTTTACGTGATATGGACCCTTGCCATGTCAATGGAACTTCTTTTCCTCAGCCATCCACCCCTTCGAAAGAACTTCCCCCAACTCCAGAGAACTACAAGCTGATCCGGTTCTGGGATTGAGAAGACTGGGACAAGTATCTTGAGTCCCCTGAAGGACAGAACAGCAAATGCAGCACCATGGGCTATCTTGAGGACAAGGAGGGTAAGGCACCTTTGGTCAAGAAAGCCAAGGAAATCCGCAGGCTTCTGCACGGAGGCTGGGTGGAGCTGGTGCACCGGGAGATCGCACCTCCATCCTGGGGCAGACTCTCTGCCAGTGCGCGCCAGTTTATTCACAACCTCATGGAAGGTACTTTCAAAGACTTCAAATTTGCTAATAATGGGTGGAAACTCGACTACCTGGCTAGCACCACCTACCCTGCCTGGTGTAAGGGTAAATTGGATGAGAACGGCAGGTGGAAGCCGAAGAAAGGCGAGGGTGTGAAGATCGAGGACAACGATGGCGACAAAGATGACAAAGACAAAGACGACAGCACGGATGAGGTTGGCATGAAACGGAAGGCCTTGGCCTTCAAGTCGGAGGGACCAGGACCAGAAAAGAGATTCAAAGGTGCGTGCTGTGTCCATTCACTGATTGATCCAGCTAACATGAAATATACAGAGGACGATGACCTGATGCCATCCAGTTCAACAGCCTCACTCTCCCCTCCCCCTTCCGACACGTCCAAGACATCATCCAAATTATCCACTGAGAATCTTCTGCCAGCGATGCCTGGTGTATCGCACACTGGTGCTGCTGATGACAACAAGGCCACTCCCTTCTCTGAGACTCCATGTGCTGACGTGGTGAAGGAGTGCAACTCGGATCCTTCTGCAACTGCTGTCTCCATAAATCCACTGTGGGTGGCCTCTAATTTTTAGCGGTGTTACTGACAGTCATACATTCTAGCGCAGCTCTTGCTCTCGCTGCCAACAAGGCACGAGAGATCCCACCACTGCCCTTTCCTGATACCTCTCAAGCCAACTCCATGGCAGCGATTGAGCTGCAGCCGAATGCAGAAATTCTCGAACTTGCAGATGCCATTTTACCTGCTGCACTCGACAATACCACAACATCAGTCATCAAGTCTACCAAGGGCAGTGGAAAGGCAAAGATGCGGCCAGGTCTGACTAAGAACAGATGGTACATTCCACACAGTGTACATTAAAGCTCCCCTCATACATTCCCAGTAATCTATGCGCTCACCGGTGGTGCAAGCAAGTCCAATCGAGTGGATCGACGGAAGAATTCCAAAAATACTACAATGGCTTGACCACAGAACAATGCAAGGTGAGCCCATTGCTCTTCAAGGTGTTTGAAAATTCATATGCCTCAGGCATATGACGACGAGGTCACAGCACTGGTAAGTTTTCATTGACAGGTACACTTCAGTCAACCCCCATCCAGGACCTATTAGGTTTGTATATTTCTACAGATGTATCTACCTATGAGGTCCTGACAGGTTGGAAATTCCCAGCTGCCCATGGAGATTCTCCATTCTCCAGCACTA